>SAMEA3663297__coassemble_494_pt1 | contig 20848 bp, 13 predicted proteins | sample SAMEA3663297__metabat2_low_PE_003 | metagenome-assembled genome bin SAMEA3663297 (sample SAMEA3663297) | pig gut metagenome | biome: pig gut; feature: pig-associated habitat; material: faeces | place: China | collected 2013
CGGCCAGCAATCGGGCCAGGGCATCGCCACCATAGTTGCCGGGCAGCATGACGTGCACCACGGCCTGGGCCAGCGGCTCGATGTCAGCCAGGATGCGCGGACGACCCTCGTTCAGCACCAGCAGGATGGGCTTGCCCGTGCGGGCCAGGGCCTTCACCAGGTCGCGCTGGTTGGCCGAGAGCGTGAGGTCGGTCAGGTTGCCGGGCGTCTCGCAGTAGGAGTTCTCACCGATGCAGGCCACGATGACGTCCGCAGCGGCTGCGGCGGCCACGGCCTTTTCAATCTCCGGCTCGTTCTCCTCCCACCAGTTGCCACCTTGTTTATAGGTTACACCGGCCTCGTAGATGACGTTCTCCGCTCCGAACTGTTGCTGCATGGCCTCCAGGATGGTGTTGTAGCGTCCGCCACAGATGTCGAGGTCGGCCTTGTCGCCCTGCCAGGAGTAGCTCCAGCCGCCGTTCAGGGTGCGCATGGAGTGGGCGTTGGGACCGGTGACGAGCAGCTTCGTGCCCTTGGCCAGGGGAAGCAGACGGTCGGCGTTCTTCAGCAGCACGAGGCTCTCTTCGGCTGCCTGCAGAGCCACTGCGGCGTGCTCCCGGCTGCCGAACAGGGGGAAGTCGTCCTTACTATAATAAGGTGTCTCGAAGAGGCCCAGGCGCATCTTCAGGCGCAGCACGCGGGCCACGGCGTCGTCAATGCGGCTCATGGGCACCTCGCCCTCCTCCACCAGCTGCTTCAGCAAGGTGCAGAAGTCCCAGTTGTAGGGATCCATCGACATGTCGATACCGGCGTTGATGGCCAGCTTGATAGCCTCCTTCTTGTCGCGGGCAATGTGGTCGCGGCTGTAGAGGTTGACGATGTCGGCCCAGTCGGTCACCATCATGCCGTCCCAGTTGAGGTCTTCTTTCAGCCACTTGGTCAGCAGCTCATAGTTGGCATGCAGGGGCAGACCGTTGTTCATGGCGGAGTTCACCATCACGGAGAGGGCACCTGCTTTCACCATTTCCAGATAAGGAGCAAAATGCTTCTCACGCATATCCTGTACAGTGATGCTGGAGGGAGTACGATCCTTTCCGCTCACAGGCACACCATAGCCCATGTAGTGCTTCATGCAGGCTGCCACATGATACTTGTCGATGCGGTTGGGGTCATCACCTTGGAAGCCCAGTACGGCCTCCCGACCCATCTCGGCATTGAGGTAGCAGTCTTCACCGTAGTTCTCCCACATGCGGGGCCAGCGCGGGTCACGTCCCAAGTCGGTCACGGGCGCATAGGTCCAAGGGATGCTGCCGGCACGGGTCTCGTAGGCCGATATGCGGGAGCCCTCGCGCGTCAGGGCGCGGTTGAAGGAAGCGCCCATGTTCACCCCTTGCGGGAAGAGCGTACCGCCCAAGGTGTAGGTGGTACCGTGAATCTGGTCAACGCCATAGATGCAGGGGATGCCAATCTCCTGCATCGACTTCTCCTGGATGCGCCGGATGATGCGCTGCCACTCGGCGGTGCTGACAGCTGTTCCGTTGGGCACGTTGAGGATGGAGCCTACCTTATATTTCGTAATCACGGAGTCCAGCTTGGCCTCGTCTATCCGGAAGCCATCGCCCCGCTGCTGAATCACGTCGATGTTCAGTTCACACATCTGACCCACCTTCTCGTCGAGGGTCATCTTTCGGAGCAGCTGTTCAATCTTCTGCTCCATCTGTTCGTCACGCGGAATGGCGGGAACCGTCTGTGTCTGTGCCACTGCTGTGTGCAACATTCCTGCCGAAAGGCAGGCGAATAAGATTCTTTTCATGATATCTACGAATTAAGAAATAATTACGATGCAAAAATAAGGGTTATCCGCCTTATATCCTACTATTATTTTAGCAAAACACAAGCAACGGATAACCCTTACTTGAAAAAATGATGTCGCGTGGCTTTGGACAGATAAATGTTCTGCCTTAATATCCTTTGTTCTGTTGGCTCTCCAATGCCGGATTGGCATTCAGCTCGTCCTGCGAGATGGGAAGCACAATCTTATAGAACGTGCGGTCGATGACCTTCTCGCGCTGGCTGACAGGTACGCTCTGGAAGTCGTCGTTGTATTCGATGGAACGGTTCGTGCGCATCAGGTCGAAGAAGCGGTGTCCCTCACCGAAAAGTTCCTTGCTCCGCTCGTCCAGAATCAGGTCGTCGCTGACGGTGGCGGCTGTGGCAGGAGCCAACTGCGGTGCCCGGCTGCGGATGGCGTTCAGATAATCGGCGGCAGCTTCCTTGTCGCCGTTGTGCAGAGCGGCTTCGGCAGCAATCAGATAGAGTTCGGAGAGACGGATAATCTTGATGTTGACTGCCGTATTGGTGGCCTTGCCATCGCCCGGCAAGTCGAGCCCACCCATGTACTTATAGCAGGCTCCCTTGCGCTCTTCATCCGTATCAACCCAGTATTCGTCGTTGCCCATCACGCCCCAACGCACATCCGTGGGGTCTTCGCCCAGACGATGGAGGAAGTAGTCGCTGGCCAGGAACCAACCCTGCGCTCCCTTCACCCGTCCGTAACGCATCAGGTAGAAGCCCAGCGAGCCGGTACCCAGGTCGGACTCCTCGGTGGTGATGCCCAGTTCGAAGATAGACTCCGGCCCGAACTGACGGCTCCATGACTCCACCCATTCATCGGGCTTATAGAGGCTGTACACACCGCTTTCTATCACCTCCTTGGCAGCGGCAAGAGCCCCGACATAATCCTCCATGTAGAGCTTGACACGTGCCTGCAAGGCGATGTTGGCGTAGTAGCCCACATAGCCGTTCTGGCGCGACTTGTTGCCGCTCATCAGTGTGGCACCCTCAGCCAGGTCTTGCAGGATCTGACGGTAGTTCTCTTCTACCGTTGCACGAAGGGGCTGTGCCTCTACCGAGATGGCTTCGGTTACATTGGGCACTCCGTAGGCACTTTTGTCATAGCTATAGGGAAGGCCGTACAGACGAACCAAATCGAAATAGAAGAGCGCACGCAGCGTCAGAGCCTGTCCCTTGATGAAGTCGAAGTTCTCCTCCGTACCGGCCTCCTGAAGCTTCCGGATGTTGGCCAGCAAGGTGTTGACCTGCAAGATGCAGTAGTAGCCCCGGCTCCAGAAGCCTGAATAGCTGCCGCTGTTGGGCGTATGGTTGAAGGAGTAGAGGGCATCCAGCCCGCGTCCGGCTGCATAGATGGTCAGGTCGCCGCCCTTGGCATCGCCATACATGAAGAGGTTGCGTCCGTAGTAAAGTGAGGAGGTCATGGCGCTCATCACACCGTTCATGGCCACCTGTGCATCGGCCACCGTAGCCACAGCTCCTTCGGAGTTGCCGGCATTGGTAGGCTGCATGTCCAGAAAGTCGTCACACGAGGTGAACGACAGCACACTTGTCAGAGCAAGTGCCAATATATAGGTTGTTTTCATTGCATGTAAGTATTTTGAGTTAGAGCTTAGAATTTGAGTTCCACACCGATGACAAACGACTTGCCAAGCGGCGTCTCCCAGCCGCGTGTGCCATATTCGTTCACCTCGGGATCGGCATCCTTATACTTGGAGAGCGTCCACAGATTGCTGCCGCTGACGAAGAGGCGGGCATTCTCAATGGCCACCTTGCGCGTCCAGGCCTTGGGCAGGTTGTAGGCCAACGAAAGGTTCTTCAGACGCAGATAGCTGGCATCAAAGAGGTGGCGTGTGCTGTACTCCATCGCATCCGTCAGGTCCAGACCGGAGATGGCAGGTTCGCTGCCGTTGGGATTCTCGGGTGTCCACAGGTTGTCGCAATAGTTCTTGGCACGTATGCGCTCCCAATAGTAACCGTCGTCGGCCACATCCTTGTAGGCACCGTCGTACAACTTACCGCCAATCTTATAGGTAAAGCCCAATGAGAGGGTCAGCCCCTTGTAGCCCACTGTCGTATTCAGTCCGCCATACACCTTGGGAGTGGCACTGCCGATGATGGTATAGTTGGCGCTGTCGTAATCGTACGTGGCACCGCGGCCGTTGTAGATGAAGTCGCCGTTCTGGTCGTTGTCGGGGTCGTTGACATAATAGACGCTCTTGCCGTTCGTCTTGTCTACGCCGGCCCATTCCAGACCGTAGAAGGCCAATGTCGATTCACCTTCCCGATAGACATACTGGGCGCGGTCATCGCCGCCCGTAGGATCGTACCAGATGATGTCTGCGCCGCCGTACAGCTCCTTCACCTTCGAGCTGAGGAAGGTGGCATTCACCCCGGCACTCCAGCTCCAGTCGCCCTTGGCCAGGATGTCGCCGTTCAGCTCCAGCTCGATGCCGTGGTTGTTGATGCGCCCGATGTTTTGCAGCGTGGACGAGAAGCCGGTCACCATGGAGATGGGCACATCCTGCAACAGGTTCTTCGAGTCGCGGTTGAAGTACTCGATGGTACCGCGCAGCCGTTGCTTGAAGAGGCCGAAGTCCAGACCGATATTGGTATTGTAGCTTGTCTCCCACGAGAGTTTGTCGTTGCCCACCGTCGTGATGACACCGCCGGGATTGCCCATGTACTTGCCCGTATAGCTGACCAGACTCATGTAGCCATAATTGCTGGAGGGCAGGGTGCCGTTCACACCATACGAAGCACGCAGACGCAGACCGCTCAGCCAGGAGACATCGCTCAGGAAGTTCTCTTTCAACAGGTTCCAAGCAGCTGCAACCGACCAGAAGTCGCCCCACCGCTCCTCCTTGCTGAGGCGGGACGAACCGTCGCGACGATACGAAGCAGAGAGGAAGTAGCGCTCGTCATAGTTGTAGTCTACCTTGGAGAGGATGGAGACCATGGAATGCCCCCAGGAATAGCCGGCCGAAGTCTGCGTACCTGCCGTCGATACCGTGTGCAACGTGCTGACTGGCAGATTGGTGCCCGTGGCCCGGACATAGTCGGTCTTGTTCTTCTCTGCCTCGAAACCGGCCATGACACCCAACGAGTGGTTGCCGAATGCTTTGTTATAGTGGGCCGTTGTCGAAGAGACCATCTTCTCATAGTTCGTACGATACTCTGTCACACTGCCGTTATCCGACGAGCCATAGAAATGGTTGGCACTATAATAAATATGGTCTTTGACCGACGTATGGTCATAGGAGTAGATAGAACGTACATCCAGCCCTGGCAGCAGGTGCAACGTCAGCGTTTCTGCCGCCGTTATCTTCTGGCTGACGGAACTGTTCTCCCACTCGTTGTCGTAATAGAGGCCGTTGTAGGCGTAGCTGCCATAACGGGCTGTCCAGGCCTCACCCGTCTTGTAGTCGGTAGGCCAATAGAGCCCCCACAACAGGTTGCGGGTCTGCATGAAGTAGTTGGCACCTGTGCTGCGCGTATCGTTATAGCCGCTCTTCTTGGTGCGTGCCAGGCTGGCATTGGTAGTCAGTTCCAGCCAGCGTCCGACCTTTTGTGTCAGGTTCAGACGTCCGGACACACGGTCGAAACTGTTGATTTTCAGTCGTCCCTCATCCTTGGTGTACGACAGCGAGGTATAGTAGTTGGTATTCTCCGTCGCACCGCTCACGCTCATGTCATACGTCTGATAGACGGCTGTACGGAAATAGGCTTTGTCCCAATCGTAATACTTGCCTCCACGGCCGGTGTTGTCATACTCCGAGATGATGACATTCTCCCGCGCTCCCGTTCCGTTGGTGGCAAACTGATATCCGTGCTTGTTGAACTTCTTGTTCAGCTGCTTCAGGGCATACGCATTGGCATCGGCATCGCTGTCGCCCTCACCGGCTGTCGCGTAGTCGTGGAAGACGGTGTAGAGCATATTCACGTTGTCCTGCACACTGGCTGTCTCGTAGTTGTCCGTAGCCCAGCACGGAGTAAATCCGACCTCGGCTTTCAGCGTCACCACCGGTTTGCCTATCTGACCCTTCTTGGTCGTAATCAGAATCACACCGTTGGCAGCCCTCGAACCGTACAACGAAGAGGCCGCCGCATCCTTCAGTACCGAGATGGATTCGATGTCCTCGGGATTCAGCGTATTCATGATGTTGTTGGTAGAGTAGAGTTCACCGCTCATCTGCCCCGTATTGCCTGACGACACCGGCACACCGTCTACCACATAGAGCGGCTCGTTGCCGGCATTCATTGAACCGATACCACGAATGCGGATGGCAGGTGCCGAACCGGCCTGGCCCGAATTGTTGGTCAGCTGCAGTCCGGCCACTTTTCCGTTCAGTGCATTCTCAAACGTCGTGGTGGGGATATCCTTCAGCGCATCTCCCTTTACCAGCGAGGCCGAACCGGCGTAGCTGCTCTTTTTGGCCGTACCATAAGCCACCACCATCACCTCATCAAGCACTTCGGTATCGGCTGTCATCATCACCTTCATCCCCGGTTTGATAGGTGCCTCCACCTTGTTCATTCCCACATAAGAGACGATGACCGTCTTAGCCGATGTTGGAACATTCAGAATGGTGAAGCGACCAGCAATGTCCGTCACAGCCCCCAGCGTGGTACCTTTCACCAATACCGAGGCTCCGATAATAGGCTCCTGGTTGTCATCGGCAAATACAGTGCCCGAGACAGTCATCGTTTGAGCTACGGCTCCAACACCTGCCCACAGGCAAGCGAAAAGCCACAAGACGAATTTCCTTTTCATAATCTTTTCTCCTTAAAATTAGTCAATCAAAACAGTCTTTAATCTTTTTTACGCCGCAAAGATAGACTATCTTTTTCATAAAGTCACTGAAATTGGGCAAAAAAGTTTCGTTTTGAATTATTATTCCTATAAAATACAGAAATCAGATATAATTTATACATTTATATCTGACAGAAGAAAAATTCATATTGATTGTACTACGAGACATCATTTCTTTCGCATTTCCAACGATTTGTGTAAATTTGCGCAGACATTCTACAAGGAATGCCGCCAGTTTCCCTTACAAAAGGAAGGGAAAGGTAAGGGTTCTGCAAGAGCATGAACGCGCGAAATGTTAATTAATAAGCAGTAACAGAAAAGAATGGAATTCAAGTATGATGTGATTGTAATCGGTGCCGGACATGCAGGCTGTGAAGCTGCTGCCGCTGCCGCCAACCTGGGCTCGAAAACGTGTCTCATCACCATGGATATGAATAAAATCGGGCAGATGAGTTGCAACCCAGCCGTGGGAGGTATCGCCAAAGGGCAAATCGTACGCGAGATAGATGCATTGGGCGGATACATGGGTTTGGTGACAGACCGTACGGCCATCCAGTTTCGCATCCTGAACCGCTCAAAAGGACCTGCCATGTGGAGCCCGCGGGCTCAATGCGACCGAGGCAAGTTCATCTGGGCCTGGCGCGAAATTCTGGAAAACATCCCCAACCTGCACATCTGGCAAGACACGGTAGAGGAGGTCATCGTAGAGAACGGCGAGGTACGTGGAGTAAAAACTGTATGGGGTGTCACCTTTCAGGCCCGGTGCGTGATAGTGACAGCCGGCACCTTCTTGAACGGACTGATGCACGTGGGACGCACGATGTTGCCTGGCGGACGCATGGCCGAACCGGCCTCCTACAAACTGACTGAATCCATCGCCAAAGAAGGCATCAGCTATGGACGGATGAAAACCGGTACCCCCGTACGAATAGACGGACGAAGCGTACACTACGAGGAGATGGAGATACAAGAGGGAGAAGCCGACTTCCACAAGTTCTCGTTCATGGACAACGGTACCCGACATCTCCGGCAGTTGCCCTGCTGGACCTGCTTCACCAACGAAGAGGCGCATCGCATCTTACGCGAGGGACTGCCCAAATCACCCCTGTTCAACGGACAGATTCAGAGCATCGGTCCCCGCTATTGCCCCAGCATAGAGACGAAAATCGTCACCTTCCCAGATAAGACACAACACCAGCTCTTTCTGGAACCGGAAGGCGAAAACACACAAGAGCTCTATCTGAACGGATTCTCTTCATCGCTCCCCATGGAGATACAGATAGCAGCCCTGAAGCAGATACCTGCCTTCCGCGACATGGTCATCTACCGACCGGGATATGCCATCGAGTACGACTACTTCGACCCTACCCAGTTAAAGCACACGCTGGAAACGAAGAAAATCAAGAATCTGTTCCTGGCCGGGCAGGTAAACGGCACAACCGGTTATGAAGAGGCTGGAGGACAAGGCATCATTGCCGGCATCAATGCGCACCAAAACTGCCACGGAGGCACTCCCTTTACACTGGCACGCGATGAAGCCTATATCGGCGTGTTGATTGATGACTTGGTAACAAAAGGGGTAGACGAACCGTACCGCATGTTCACATCGCGTGCCGAGTATCGTATCTTGCTACGCATGGACGATGCCGACATGCGACTGACGGAGAAGTCGTACCGCCTGGGCCTGGCACAGAGCGACCGCTATGAACTGCTGCAGAAAAAAAGGGCATCCATCGAGCGCATCATCGGATTTGCACGGAACTATTCCATGAAGCCGGCTCTTATCAATCCGGCACTCGAATCGCTTGGCACCACCCCGTTACGTCAAGGATGCAAACTAGTAGAACTAATCAATCGTCCGCAGGTGACTGTAGAAAACATAGCCGAACACGTACCCGCCTTCCGCAAAGAGCTGGAGCAGGTGACGGAACGCCGAGAAGAAATCATCGAAGCAGCCGAGATTTTGATGAAGTACGAAGGCTACATCGGTCGCGAACGGATGATTGCAGAAAAGTTGAACCGTTTGGAAAGCATTAAAATCAAAGGAAAATTTGACTACGCTTCGCTGCAATCACTCTCTACAGAAGCCAGACAGAAATTGGAGCGGATAGATCCCGAGACCATTGCACAAGCCAGCCGAATCCCCGGCGTATCACCCAGCGACATCAACGTATTGCTGGTGCTTTGCGGGAGATAGACCAGCGACGTAAGAGGGAAGAAAGTAATGCGTGTTCCACGTGAAACAAAAGAATTCATTAACCATAGTAAACAAACTGATTATGAGCAAAGAATCACTTGCAAAAAGCATTCGGGAAATACCTGATTTCCCCATTCCCGGCATTCTGTTCTACGATGTCACCACCCTGTTCAAAGACCCACAGGCATTGCAAGAACTGTCGGACACCTTGTATGACATGTACAAAGAGAAAGGCATCACCAAAGTCGTAGGCATCGAAAGCCGGGGATTCATCATGGGTCCCATCCTGGCAACACGCTTGGGAGCCGGATTTGTCCCTATCCGCAAGCCCGGTAAGTTGCCGGCAGAAACCATTGAAGAGAGTTACGACAAGGAGTATGGAACGGACACCATTCAGATGCACAAAGATGGCATCAGCGAGAATGACGTTGTCTTGTTGCACGACGACCTATTGGCAACAGGCGGGACGATGAAGGCTGCTTGCAACTTAGTGAAACAGATGAACCCGAAAAAGATGTTTGTCAACTTTCTGGTAGAGCTGAAAGAGCTGAACGGGAAAGCTGTATTCGACGAGGATATCGAAGTCCAGAGTGTATTAAGCCTCTGAACCGACCATCGAACAAAAGACGAGCAGGAGAACCAGCAGATAGGACAGAAGATGGACATACTGGAACATAACGACTACCTGAAAGGAATCGTACAGAATCTGCCTGACAGCCCCGGCATCTACCAATACTTAGATGCCGGCGGTACTGTCATCTATGTAGGGAAAGCGAAGAATCTGAAAAGAAGAGTTTCATCCTACTTCAACCGAGACCACGGACGCTCAAAAACCAGCGTTTTAGTCAGCAAAATAGCAGATATCCGCTACATCGTTGTGAAGACAGAGGAAGACGCATTGCTGCTGGAAAACAACCTCATCAAAAAATACAGACCCCGCTACAACGTGCTGCTGAAGGACGACAAGACCTATCCGAGCATCTGCGTGCAGAACGAATATTTCCCGCGTGTATTCAAGACACGCCGAATCATACGTAACGGCTCAAACTACTACGGCCCATACAGCCACATTCCATCCATGTATGCCATATTGGACCTCATCAAACAGTTGTATCCATTGCGTACCTGCAAACACAACCTGACACCCGAAAACATCCGGGCAGGGAAGTTTCAGGTCTGTCTGGAGTATCACATCAAGCGTTGTGCCGGTCCCTGCATCGGGAAGCAAAGTCTGGAAGAATATCAGAAGAATATCGCTGAAATCAAAGAGATACTTCGGGGGAACACCAAGGAAATTGGGCAGACACTCTACAAACAGATGATTGCTTTGGCCGAAGAGATGCGCTTCGAAGAGGCACAGCAGATAAAGGAGAAATACCAGTTGATTGAAAGCTACTGCGCAAAGTCGGAGGTGGTAAGCAGCATCCTGCACAACATAGATGTCTTTTCGATAGAAGAAGACGGCGATGGAAAGACAGCATTCATCAACTATCTGCACATTACCAACGGAGCCGTCAACCAAGCCTTCACATTCGAGTACAAAAAGAGGCTGGAGGAGAGCAAAGAGGAATTGCTGGCATTGGGAATCGTGGAGATGCGCGAACGATACAAAAGCCTGTCGCGAGAAATCATTGTGCCGTTTGAACCGGAAATCGAACTGAACAACGTGGTGTTTACCATACCTCAACGGGGAGATAAGAAGAAATTGTTGGAACTCTCCATCCTGAACGTCAAACAATATAGAGCCGACCGACTGAAACAGTCGGACAAGCTGAACCCCGAGCAGCGAACTACGCGCCTGCTAAAAGAGATACAGGAACAGCTGCATTTGGAGAAAATGCCCCTACGCATCGAGTGTTTTGACAACTCCAACATCCAAGGTTCGGATGCAGTGGCGGCCTGCGTGGTATTCATCAAAGGGAAACCGGCAAAAAAGGAGTATCGGAAATACATTATCAAGACGGTGGTGGGCCCCGATGACTACGCATCCATGCAAGAGGTGGTACGCCGACGCTACAAAAGGGCAATGGAAGAAGGTATTCCCCTACCCGACCTGCTGATAACTGACGGTGGAAAGGGACAAATGGGCGTAGTAAAGGAGGTGATAGACGAACTCGGGCTGGATATACCCATTGCGGGATTGGCCAAAGACAACCGGCACCGCACTTCGGAACTGCTGTTCGGCTTTCCTCCACAAACGGTGGGCATGAAGCAAACCTCCCCGTTGTTTCACCTGCTCACTCAGATACAAGATGAAGTACATCGCTTTGCCATCACCTTCCATCGGGACAAACGCAGCAAAAGGCAGACAGCCTCCGAACTGGATGAAATAGCCGGCATTGGAGAGAAAACAAAAACAATGCTGTTGCAAAAGTTCAAAAGCCTCAAACGAATAAAGGAGGCATCCGTGGAGGAGCTCTCAGAAGTAATCGGACAAGCCAAAGCCAAACGCCTGAAGGAGCATTTCCGTTCAGACAACTGATATCAGCCGCCATAGGCACAAATCCATATAGCTCCACTGCAGACGCGGCTATACCAATATATAATAGTTGCTCTCTTCAGTCTGGTTTTAAACTTGCATCGGCGGTCAGGTATCAACAAAACAAGTGCAGCGTCAGACCCCACAAATCAGTATAGAATCCAATCATAATGAGGTGTTCAAACAGCTGTATAACAGCCCTGATTTGTAAACTATTATTTAAAACTATAATTAAGAACAATTCTAAAAAACGAATTTTGTAACACATTGATAATAAGATACTTAGATAAGCAAACATTCACTCCTACACTGAAATGGTTTCAGTCGTATACTTAATCATACACTCTCTATTTGACATATTATTATCGCCCCATTTGTCAAACTATTTCTAAATCTGCTTCTGCGTAAATTGATAAAAAGAGCATCACAGAAGCGTACACAAGATTTTCCCAAAGGAAAAAGAGGAAAAACCAGAAATTAGTCGTATGTTTGCAATAGAATAAAACAGGGATGTACCCATAAACAATGATTCAATATGAGAGTAGTGATACAGCGAACCGCATATGCTTCGGTCACCATCAACGGCACCTGCAAGTCTGCCATCGGAAAAGGATTGATGATACTGGTAGGTATTGAAGAGAGCGACGGGAAGGAGGATGTGGAATGGCTATGCAAAAAGATAGTAAATCTGCGCATTTTCGACGATGAAAACGGGGTAATGAACAAGTCGGTATTGGATATCGACGGGGAGATATTGGTCGTTAGCCAGTTCACCCTGCACGCATCCACCAAAAAGGGAAACCGGCCCAGCTACATACGTGCTGCCAAACATGACATTTCGATACCTCTCTACGAAACGTTCTGCCACGAACTGAGCCAGGCATTAGGCAAAGAAATAGGAACGGGAGAATTCGGAGCGGACATGAAGGTAGAGCTGCTGAACGACGGCCCCGTAACTATCTGGATAGATACGAAGAACAAAGAATAAAAAAACGATGAAAACAGGAGAAAAGAGCAATGCACTGTCGCTGTGTGACGCACAGCGGCAAGTGGATGAATGGATCAGGACATACGGCGTGCGCTACTTCAGTGAGCTGACCAACATGGTCATACTGACCGAAGAGGTGGGCGAACTGGCACGCATCATGGCACGCAAATATGGAGACCAATCCTTCAAAGCAGGCGAGAAGGAGAATCTGGACGATGAGATGGCGGATGTACTGTGGGTACTAATCTGTCTTGCCAATCAGACAGGTGTAGACCTGACAGAGGCCTTTCGCAGAAATCTGGCCAAAAAGACATCGCGCGACAAGGAGCGACACCTGAACAACCCCAAACTGAAATAACTCAAAAACGAAACGATATGGAGAACAACAACACACCCAAAATGAGTAAGTATGAAGCCGCTTTAGCTAAATACAACACCCATCTGAACGACGAAGAGATAGCAGCAAAAGTGGCCCAACTCATCGAAGAAAAGGCACCTGCCAACCATACGGAAGCAGTGAAAAAGTTCCTCTTTAACTGCATCGACCTGACGACACTGAACAGCACCGACAACGACCCCAGCGTCATGCAGTTCGTGCAAAATGTGAACCGCTTTGAAGAGACCTATCCCGACCTGAAGAATGTAGCAGCCATCTGTGTATATCCCTACTTTGCAGAGGTGGTAAAGGATACGTTGGAAGTAGAAGAGGTCAAGATAGCGTGTGTATCGGCAGGATTTCCTTCGTCGCAAACCTTTATTGAAGTGAAAGTGGCAGAAACAGCCATGGCACTGATGGAGGGGGCAGACGAAATTGACGTGGTCATCTCTGTGGGCAAGTTTCTGGCCGGTGACTACGAAGGAATGTGCGACGAACTGCAAGAACTGAAGGATACCTGCAAAGAGCATCACCTAAAAGTGATACTGGAAACCGGTGCCCTGAAGAGTGCCGAAAACATCAAGAAAGCCTCGATTTTATCGATGTATTCAGGAGCAGACTTCATCAAGACATCGACAGGCAAGCAACAGCCTGCGGCAACTCCCGAAGCTGCATACGTCATGTGTCAAGCTATTAAGGAGTATTACCAGGAGACTGGCAACAAGGTGGGATTCAAACCTGCAGGAGGCATCAACACAGTGGCAGATGCCATCGTCTACTACACCATCGTGAAAGAGGTTTTGGGTGACGAATGGCTCAGCAACGAATACTTCCGGTTAGGTACCAGTCGGCTGGCCAATCTGTTGCTGTCCGACATTCTGGGAGAAGAGACGAAATTCTTCTGATAAAGAAAGGACAATGTCACACGAAAACGGGCGGAAAATTCCGCCCGTTTTCGTTTTATAGAATGAATGTATCTTAATACGTACGTTCAATCACATAATCCAGATAGGCCATCATGGCAGCACGTACCTCCGTGTCCGGATGTGAAGAGAGCAGTTCGCAGGCACGCCGATGATACTCGTGCATCACCCGAGTGGCATATTCTATACCTCCCTTTTGCTTGACAAACTCGATGAAATGGGATATTTCGTCGGCAGAAGCATCACCCTTCTTTATGCGGACGGCCACTTCCTGAGCCCAGTCGGATGACGCAGTGCGAAGCACATACAGTGCCGGCAGCGTCAGTTTACCCTCCATCATATCATTACCGGTTGGCTTGCCTATCTGCTTGCTGTCATAGTAGTCAAATATATCATCCTTTATCTGAAAGCAAAGACCGATATACTCACCCAGCAGATGCGCCTCCTCTACCCTGTCAGCAGAAGCACCTGCAGAGAGAGCACCGGCTTGGGTACATGCAGCAAAGAGGACGGCCGTTTTCTTACGGATTACCTCGAAGTACACCTCCTCCGAGAAATCCATGTTATTCACATTAGCAAGCTGCAGCAGTTCGCCGTCAGCCAGGTCCTGTCCCAAGGCAGAGACAATCTGCACCAGCGAAAGGTGCTGGGTCATTCCCACCTGAAACAACGAGGTAGCCAGCAGATAATCGCCCGACAGAACTGCAACCTTATTATTAAACAGTGCATTCACCGAGGCCTGGCCGCGGCGCTCCGAGCTCTCGTCCACCACGTCATCGTGAACCAGACTGGCATTATGAAGCAGTTCCAACGAAGCAGCCACATGCAATGTAGCCGCCGAAACCTCACCGTACAGCTTGGCGGCGAGCAGCACCAGAACGGGGCGCATCATCTTCCCCTGCCGCTGTAGGATGTGTGCTACGACACAGTCCAACAGAGGGTTAGAACTGGAGAGGGTGCTTTCAAATAACCGGTTGAATGCTTCCAATTCCGAAACAATCGGAGATTTTATCTTTGATAAGTAGTCCATGCAACGCATAATTTGAGCACAAAAATAGTAATAAAACGGTTAATACCGTATTTTTTTGTATTTTTACCGAGAAAAAAGAGGTATTTATATGAATTCAAACGATAAATTGTTTCTGCTCGATGCATACGCACTCATCTATCGGGCTTACTATGCGTTCATCAAAAACCCGCGCATCAACTCCAAGGGTTTCAATACATCAGCCGTTCTGGGCTTTGTAAATACACTGGAAGAGGTGCTGAAAAAGGAGAATCCCACCCATATCGGCGTAGCGTTCGACCCCTCAGGCCCCACCTTCAGACACAAGGCTTACGAACAGTACAAGGCGCAACGTGAAGAGACCCCTGAAACCATCCGCCTCTCTGTACCCATCATCAAAGAGATCATCAAAGCCTACCGCATCCCCATCTTGGAGGTAGAGGGTTACGAAGCCGACGACGTGATAGGTACACTAGCTACCCAAGCGGGTGCGAAGGGCATCTGCACCTATATGATGACACCCGACAAGGATTACGGCCAGTTGGTAGGAGGTTGCGTCTATATGTATCGTCCCAAACACACCGGCGGTTTCGAGGTGATGGGAGCTGAAGAGGTGAAAGCAAAGTTCGACATCCAACATACGTCGCAAGTCATCGACATGCTGGGACTGATGGGCGACACGGCCGACAACATACCCGGTTGTCCCGGCGTGGGTGAAAAGACGGCGCAGAAACTGGTCACTCAGTTTGGCAGCATCGAACAACTGCTGGCACATACGGATCAACTGAAAGGCGCACTCAAGAAGAAGGTGGAGGAGAATGGCGAACAGATTCGATTCTCCAAATTCCTGGCCACCATCAAGACGGACGTGCCCATCAGTCTGGATATGCAGGCACTGGTCCGTGAAGAGCCCGATGCCGAGAGAGTGCGCCAGCTGTTCGAGGAACTTGAGTTCCGCACACTGATTGAACGGGTGCTGAAGAAAACCAACACTCCCCTACCCTCTTCCATGCCGAACAGTAGCATGATGGGCAATCAGACACCCGACCTTTTTGCCGGTACCCTGTTTGCAACTCCGGTCACACCAGACAACAGTTCGACGCAAAAAAACACCGAAACCCAAGGCGATTTGTTTGCAGAATTTGCGGACGGAGGGACAGGAAACGACGGAAATCCGAATCTGGAAAGCTTAGAAACCATCCAGACGGATTATCAACTTATTGATACAGAAGAGAAAAGAAAAGAAATCATTCAAAAATTACGGACAACGGATTTTCTCTCAATAGATACAGAAACCAGCAGCACCAATCCGATGGAGGCTGAATTGGTGGGAATGAGCTTTGCATGTACCGAAAACGAGGCGTACTACGTGCCTGTTCCACCAAATCGTGAAGAAGCGTTAAGTATTGTTTCCGAATTCAAATGCCTGCTGGAAGACGAACGAATCGGCAAAATCGGGCAAAACATCAAGTACGACCTCATCGTACTGCAAAACTACAACGTGCAAGTAAAAGGCAGACTGTTCGACACCATGCTGGCTCACTACGTACTGCAACCCGAGTTGAGACACAACATGGACTATCTGGCCGAAATCTATCTGCACTACCACACCATCCACATAGACGAACTGATAGGCAGCCGCGGAAAGAACCAAGGCAACATGCGCGACCTTCCGCCCGAAGCCGTCTACCGATATGCCTGCGAAGATGCCGATGTCACACTCAAGCTGAAACGCATATTGGAAAAGGAACTGAAGGAGAAACAGGCAGAGCGGCTCTTCTACGACATCGAAATGCCACTGGTACCCGTACTGGCACACATCGAAAGCAACGGCGTGCTGGTAGACACAGAGGCCCTGAAGCTCTCGTCGGTTCACTTTGCCCAACGACTGGAACAGATAGAGAAAGAGATATACGAACTGGCCGGCGAGACATTCAACATCGCATCGGCCAAACAGGTAGGCGAAATCCTGTTCGACAAGCTGAAGATAGCGGCAAAAGCCAAGAAGACCAAATCCGGCCAATACGTCACCTCGGAGGAGGTACTGCAAGGGTATCGTCCCAAACACGAAATCATCGGCAAGATTCTGGAGCACCGCGGACTCAAGAAGCTGCTGGGCACATACATTGATGCCCTACCGCAACTCATCAACCCGCGGACAGGCCGCATACACACCTCGTTCAATCAGGCAGTGACTGCTACGGGCCGTCTCAGCTCCAGCAACCCCAACCTGCAGAACATCCCCATCCGCGACGAAGACGGCAAGGAGATACGAAAGGCGTTTATCCCCGACGAAGGTTGCGCATTCTTCTCGGCCGACTACTCGCAGATTGAGCTCCGCATCATGGCACATCTCAGCGGCGACCGCAACATGATAGAGGCCTTCAGGAGCGGACACGACATCCACTCCGCCACCGCAGCCAAGATATACAAGGTAGACATTCATGATGTCACCCCCGATATGCGCCGCAAAGCCAAGACGGCCAATTTCGGCATCATCTACGGCATCTCCGTATTTGGCCTGGCCGAACGCATGGAGGTAGACCGCAAAGAGGCCAAGGAACTGATAGACGGGTATTTCGAGACCTATCCGCAGATAAAGGAGTATATGGACCAAAGCATCCAGATAGCCCGCGAACAGGGATACGTAGAGACTATCTTCCACCGCAAACGTTACCTGCCGGACATCAATTCACGCAATGCCGTAGTGCGGGGCTACGCCGAGCGCAACGCCATCAACGCCCCCATCCAAGGCAGTGCCGCCGACATCATCAAAGTAGCCATGGCACGCATTTACCAGCGCTTCCAGGCTCTGCAGCTGAAGACAAAGATGATACTGCAAGTCCATGACGAACTCAACTTCAGCGTTCCATCCGCCGAAAAGGAGGTGGTACAGCGCATTGTCATCGAAGAGATGGAGGCAGCCTACCCCATGCAGGTTCCCCTGAAAGCCGATTGCGGATGGGGAGCCAACTGGCTGGAGGCACATTGACACAACACCAAACATCTCATTTACGGAAGCCGGAATGCCACGCGATGCACTCCGGCTTCCGTGTCAGTTCTTGTGCCTGGGGTGCAGTGTCAGACGAGGAAAGAGCTTGCGGAAACGAATCAGATGGTTGGTGATACCTCCGCCGGCAACAACCAGCGTCACGGCGCCGATGATGAGCAGCAGCCCTACAAAGATGCGGGGTGTCAGTACTTCACCAAAAACCGTCACACCAAAGATGACCGCCGTCACCGGTTCCAGTGCACCCAGAATGGCGGTCGGTGTAGAGCCGATGTACTGCACGGCACCCGTCGTACAGAGAAAAGAGACGGCTGTGGGGAACAGGGCCAGTCCCAACAGATTGCCCCACAGGAACCACTGGCCGGCAGCAGGTACACACCAGCTATCGGCATAGAAAAGCCGGACCAAGAAGAGCGACACCCCAAACAACAGCACATAGAACGTCACCTTCAGGGTAGCCATCTCCTTCAGCACCGAGCGGTTGATGCCCACCATATAGACAGCGTATGAGAGTGCCGATACAAACACCAAAGCAACCCCCGTCAGGTTGAGCGTAGCTCCGTCGCCTCCCTGATAGAGCAGTGCAATGCCACCCAGGGCAAGCAGCATACAGAGTGTCACCTGCACAGTCAGTCTCTCCTTATATACCAGCCACATAATCAGCGTCACCAGGATGGGATAAACAAACAAAAGTGTCGAAGCAATGCCCACATCCATATAGTTGTAACTGCCGAAGAGCGTCAGCGACGACAAGGCCACCAAGAGGCCCAGTCCCACCAAGGGGAGCACCTCGTTACGCTTCAGCCTGAAGTCGCGTCCTCTCCACTTCAGCATCACGCCCAGCAAAGGGATGGCTATCAGGTAACGGAAGAACAAGACTGAATCCGGATTCATACCCGCCTTGTACAGAGGCAAGGCAAACAGCGGATTCATGCCATAAGAAGCCGCCGCAATTGCACCCAACAGATAACCTTTCACTTTATCATTCATAAATCATCCTCCATTTCATTTAGCGGGTGCAAAAATAGTCATTAATCCGCATAAATGGTTCTAGTATGTAGTCAGATTAGCAGGGCTATTGTGAATATACAGGCACGCTGGTTATGAATCGCTGAGAATGCCTGTTTTCCCTGTTTTTTTCTTGGGCGATATACTATTTTACGATACATTTGTCTGATTCAAATCAAACTTTAATTGCAACAATGAGGATTTTACAAATGCTATTGTGGGGATGTCTGTTCATCGCCTGTGCCACAAAAGAGAGCTATGAGGGCGCTGTCCCGTTCAGCCTTGACGATTTCAGATTCCGCAAACAGTTGAGCGGAATGACCGTACCGTTTGACACGCCTGTCATGAGCCCTTACAACATACAGGTCTATGACACCATACTGGTGACCATGGAGAGTCAGGGAGATGCGATGTGCTGCCTGTACAACCTGAGAAACCGCCGCAAGATAGGCGAACGCCTGAAGAAGGGACAAGGGCCCGGCGAAATGCTGATGCCGGCCTTTGTGAACAATGACGGCAAATCCATACAGGTGGTTGACATGGCCACGTCTACCGTATATCGGTACGATGTACAGGAGTTCATACATCAGGATGCTCCACAACCCCTCTCTACCTGCAAGCTGGAGGGGGAGGTCTGTGCAGAGATGCAGCAGGCCGGCGACAGGCTGATAGGCTACTCCTACTTCAAGGAACACCAGCTCTTTGCCTTCGACGGGAACGGGAAGATGGTGGCCGAACTGGCGGAATTTCCTCCCTGCACCATCGAGTATACGGAGACGGAGCGGGCTGATGCCTTCTATATGGGGTTTGCATCGAATACACGGAATCGGGTGGCCATCTGCTACTACATGACCGACCTGATTGACTTCTACACGACGGAGGGAGAACTGTTGAAAAGGCTGCACGGACCGGAACAGTTCTTCCCCTACTTTACGGAGGTTCATGACGGAGGTGGTGCGACGTCCCGTCCGGACCGGAACCGCAACCGGGATGCCTATTTTTCCCCGAGAGGCACTTCCGACAGACTGTTCGTCCTGTACAACGGAGGACGGGTGGCGGACGAGGGACATTCGCCTTCCTGCAACCGCCTGTTCTCGTTCACCTGGGACGGAAAACCCGATACACTGTACGAACTGGAGAATCCGATTGTCTGCTTCTGCGTGGACGAGGAGAACCAGAAATTCTACGGCATCAGCATCAATCCAGAGTTTCGCATCATAGAATTCCCCTATTGACGGACTCATCTGTCATGAAACATCCATCTGTAAAAAGATAAATACGAAATGAGAATGAAGATTCAAACGAACCTAAAGAGGAGTGTGACGAAGGCGTATCAAATGCTTTGCATCATCCTGTCAGCCTTTTGTATCTGTTCGTGCCAGAACAGGCACAAAGGCACTGACGTACAGTTTGCCGTGACAGAGAACCTGGCTGCGGCTGAGGAGATTGATTTAGAGAAATGGAGCATACTGCTGCCTTCGCATCTGGTGGTGACTGCCGACAGGATAGTGGTGGTGGAATGCGACAACGACAATCACGTCAGCGTCTTCGACAAGGAGTTCCGACTGCTGTTCCGCAAAGGTATGACCGGACAGGGGCCGCAGGAGTTTATTCAGATATTCTCCGTCGGCATGTTGAACGATGATGAGATAGGGCTGTATGATGCAAACCTGGGTGTCATGCGTCGTATGAACATCAAGGATTCCACCATGCTGATGACGAACTGCCTGCGCAACGCACGGTTCCGCCATCAGGTGCTGCCCGTTGCAGAAGGCAGGTTTCTGGCAGTCAATACCCACGCCGACCACGCTTTCGAGATGCTGGATGCCGAAGGGTGCATTCTGGACTCCTTAGCTTACTGGCCTCCCAAGCCGGAAGGTGTTTCCGACTTCACTCACCGGCTGGCCTGCACGGGTCCCATGGCTCTTTCTCCCGACAAAGAGCGGTTTGTAAAGGCCACATGGGCCGATGGAGCCATCGAGTTCTTCCGGATAGAGGGAGACAGGTTGTCCCATCAGAAGCGAACAGGCTTTTTCGATATGGACTACGGAGTGGAACATGCCGAGGTTGACCTGCCCCAAAGCAATGAACGCACCCGGAAAGGATATACGAATGTGACATACAGCAGGAATGCCGTCTGGGCCACCTTCTCCGGCAATTCCATCGACGAGAAGTCGCCCTCGTACGAACTGCATCAATACACATGGGACGGCGAGCC
>SAMEA3663297__coassemble_497_pt1 | contig 20767 bp, 17 predicted proteins | sample SAMEA3663297__metabat2_low_PE_003 | metagenome-assembled genome bin SAMEA3663297 (sample SAMEA3663297) | pig gut metagenome | biome: pig gut; feature: pig-associated habitat; material: faeces | place: China | collected 2013
GAAAACGTCGACTGAATGAAAAAGACATTGAAAATCGTTTTGCCCATCCTGCTGGGTGCTTTTATACTCTATTGGGTTTACCGGGATTTTGATTTTTCCCGTGTACGCGACGTGTTGTTGCATGACACGGATTGGGGATGGATGTTGCTGTCGCTTGTGCCGGGGGTGTTGAGCCATGTATTCCGTGGGTGGCGGTGGAAACAGACTCTGGAGCCATTGGGTGCATCCCCCAGACGTGGCAGCTGCGTGGATGCTATCTTCCTCTCTTATGCCGCCAATCTGGTACTTCCCCGGGTAGGGGAGGTGTCACGTTGTGGAGTGTTGGCTCGTCATGATCAGGTCTCGTTTGCACAATCGCTTGGTACAGTGGTGACGGAACGTCTTATAGATACACTTTGTATATTGTTGATTACCGGTGTTACATTCCTGTTGCAGATGCCGGTTTTCTTTCGTTTCTTTGAGGAGACAGGCACTAAGATTCCTTCGTTGGTTCACCTGCTTATGTCGCCCTGGTTTTATGTGTCCCTGTTCTGCGTCATCGGGGTAGTGGCTCTTTTTTATTATCTGTTGCGGGCACTCTCGTTCTTTGAGCGGGTGCGTGGTGTGGTGCTGCACGTATGGCAGGGCATCCTCTCACTGAGCAGGGTACGCCACGTGTCTTTGTACGTGCTCTATACGTTGCTGATATGGGCCTGCTACTACTATCATTTCTATCTCACCTTGTTCTGCTTCCCATTCACCGCCGGGCTGGATTCACTGGCCGGTTTGGTGATGTTTGTGGCAGGTACCTTCGCTGTAATCGTACCTACACCCAATGGAGCCGGTCCGTGGCACTTTGCCGTCATCACCATGATGATGCTTTACGGGGTCAGTGCTACGGATGCTGCCGTGTTTGCTCTCATTGTCCACGGTGTGCAGACATTACTCGTCATTCTGTTGGGAGGATGGGGCTGGGCTCATCTGGCATGGACGAATCGTAGGTAATCAGTTCCTATCGAACCGTCCGCCTCCTACCCAATGCTGCCGGTAGTACTCTTCCAGTAGGCTGCTGACCATTACTCCCTGGCTGCTGGCGTGGATAAACTTCCACTCCTTCAGGTAGATGCCTACATGGGCAATCTTCCGGCCGGAGGAGGTGGTAGTGAAGAATAGCAGGTCGCCCGGACGTAGTTCATCGCGTGTAAGCAGGTGCGGACAGAGGTTGTGCTGGGCGGAGGCGTTGCGTGGAAGGCGTATATGGTAGACGGTCCGGTAGAGCTGATGGGTCAACCCGGAGCAGTCTATACCCTCACGGCTGTCGCCTCCGCTGCGATAGGGGGTATCTATCCATTCTGCAGCATTCAGATAGAGCTTGTGGTTGTCGTTGCGGTCAATGTCCAAACCCAGACGAAGGCCGGCATGGGCCAATGTGCGATAGTAGCCGTCCGGGTGCGAAGTGTTGCATGAAGCCAAGCTGAGTATCAGACCAACCGTCAGAAGGAAGTGGTATGTCGCAGTCTGTTTCATGCTTCTTCGGATTGGGGGGTGGCGGAAGCTTCGTCGTTCTGGCATTGCTCTTCGGCAATCTCCTGTTCAACGCGGACATTGAAATAGGCCTCCAGTTCTTGCTCAGCTGAATTGTTTACGTTGTGGAGGTCACGCAGAATCACTCCGTATTCCAGCAGTGCAATGCGTGAACAGACGTCGACCGTATGGTTCAGGTTGTGGCTGGAAATGATGATAGTGGCCTGCTGCTCTTCGTTGTAGCGTTTCAACAGATGTTTGATGATGGACTGCGAACTGGGGTCGAGGAAGTTGAAAGGTTCGTCCAGAATGAGCAGCGAGGGGTGATGAAGCATGGCAGAGATGATGCCTATCTTCTGCTTGTTGCCCATGGAGAAGTTACGGATGAACTTCTTCTGTCCCAATACTTCACCATTCATGAAGCGTTCAAAAGGTTTCAGACGCTGATCCACCTCCTCTTTCTTCAGTCCATACATCTTCCCGATGAAGTAGAAATACTCTTCGGGGGTAAGGTAGTCTATCAGGAAGCCGTCATCGATAAAGGCTCCGGTTGTGTTCTTCCACTCTTCGGACTTCGATACGTCCGTACCGTCAATACTTACGTGACCCTGGTCGGCCTTGAGCAAATCGAGTATCAGGCGGAAGAGGGTGGTTTTCCCAGCTCCGTTGTTGCCCACCAGACCGAGCATGTCGCCTGACTGGATGGTATAGTTATCTATGTTGACAGCTATCTTGCTGCCGAATTTTTTCTGAAGGTTTGATAGAGTAATCATAACAAAGGATATCTTATAATTAAATGATATGGATGGGTAATCTCATTTTTCTGGTTGCAAAGTCTATTTCTGTCGGCTGTCACGGAAACCTTCCATGTTTTGGTAACGGCGTTTCATGAAACGTTTGTAGACCATGCGCAACCAGAGGCGCGAAGTGAGTATGAAGACGAGGCCCGTGCCGATGAAGATGCAGGATACCACCGTGTCATCAAACAGTGCCTGCAGGCCGAACAGCATAATCAGGGGTACGCCCATGGCAGCCATGGAAAGGAGATTCTGCATACCTGTACCCATATTCCGTTGGGTCATCTTGTTGTTCAGATCAATGGTTTTGTTGTTGTATATAGCCATTTGGAAAAGGCAGAAGTACACAAATCCGGGGACGAAAGTGACCCATGACAGACAGGTGAGTACAGAGACCTTTCCCATAATCATGGCGGGTGACATCAGCAGCAGGGGAATCAGCTGTCCCAGTGTGTATAAGGCATACTTGGCCTGGAGCAGGGAGTAGATGCTCTCCTTACGGCTCATCAGTCCATCAATGTAGTTGCCTTCGTATCCCATGATGGTGCTGAGGAAGAGAATGCCGAAGAGGGAGAAGTTGTACATCTCCAGAAAGTCCTTCATGCCGCCTTGATAGACATCGCTGAAAGCAATCAGGATGCTGAACATCAGTACCAGGCCGCCAGCCATATAGAGGCCACGCTTGCATATCTTGTTGCGGAGCATCAGCTTCAGTTCCAGCTTCATATATTCGCCTACCTGTCCGTAACGTTCCAGAAAGCGGTATTCGGACACTTTCTTTACCTGTATGGTGCTGTCCTCCACCTTGTTGATTTCATTATAGACCATTCTGCTTATCAGACGGCGGTCAATCAGATAAAATACGGCAATAGCAGCCAAGGTGCCGAGGAAGGTGAGGGGATCGCCTAGAATAAAGCCTTCGCCCACGTTGAGTGAAAAGTCGAACAGGGGACTTCGGTCAGGTATCAGTAGAACGGCTGCCAGAACTCCGTAGACACAGAGGGGAAGTAGCAGCCACCAGAAGCGTTCGCTCATCAGCGTACGGCAGAGCAGGAACCAGTAGTTGTTGAGCAGCATCAGCAGCCAGATGCCGATGATGTAGGTCGCTACCCCTGTCACTCCGTAGAAGCGGGAGATGCTGAGAATGGCAAAGGGAACAAAGAAAAAGAACCAGAAGAGGTTGTAGCTGTCCAGTCCGGAACGGAGCAACAGCATGTCTATCAGACGGCTCCGCTTGATGGGCAGCAGCATGTAGGGCTTCATCTCCTGGGTAGCCGTCTTCTGAAAAGGCAGACGGATGATGAAGTCGATGAACAGGACAAACAGCAGACCGCTGTTCAGTACGTGGTAGGATTCGCGCGCACCTCCGCTGAACGCAAAGGCGAATACGCTGCCGAAGAAGATGAAGTAGCCGGCCCAGAAGACAACCATCAGGTATATCCAGAACTTGGCAAAACGGCTTTTCTCGTACATGGGGTTACGCTTTTCGGCCAGTTTGCCGTGGCGGCGGAGCTCTAAAAACAAGTTCATGAGTAATGTGTGGGTTGAGTCAGAAGATAGATAGCATGTATAATCAGTAGAAAGACGGAGGTTCGTCAAAACACGGCCGTGTCTTGAGGGCACCTCCGTCTTTCCGTTAGGAGGGGGAGAATCACTTCTCCTCCTCAGCTGTCAGAATGATGGTAGCCTTGTTGCCTTGTTTCAAGAAATCGGCGGCAAACTGACGGATGTTCTGAGTCGTCAGACCATTGACAGCTTCTACATATCCGACCGTCTTGTCGATATTCAGGAAATAGTAGTCCAACAGGTTCTGCAACCAGTAGTTGTTCTCCTTCTGATTGTCGTTATACTGTTTTACCATATATTCCTTGACTTTCTTCAGGTGTTCCTCGGAGGGCCCTTGGGCTGCCAGTTCGTCAAACAGGTCGCAGATGCGTTTGTTCAAATACTCTTTCTTGGCAGGGTCGGTCTGGTAGACAATCTGCAGCAGAAGCTGGTTTCTGGGGTTCTTTTCCAGATTTGCATAGCAGCTTACACCATACGTACCACCCTCTTTCTCGCGAATTTCTTCGGTATAGATGATGTTCAGTATCTGCGTCAAGGCACTTTGCTTAATCCAGTTGGCCAGATTGTACTCACATGCGCCGCTGTACACCATCAGGTTGGTAGCCATCGGTGTCTGCAGTTTTTTGGCATACTCCTTGTTGACGTTGCCTTTCACAATCTCCATCTTGCGGTCTACAAAAGTCTCGCTGCTCTTCAGTGAAGGTAGTGCACCGATGTATTGTGCAATGAGCGGCTTCGCCTTTTCCATATCAATATTGCCTACAAAGAAGAAGCGGAAGTCATCGGCATCGGCAAAACGCTCGTGGTACATCTCCAGGATGCGATTATAGTCCAGTTGGTCAATCATTTCCGGCTGCACAACGAGGGCACGCGGATGGTTGCCGAAGAGAACGACGGAGGCGGTATCGTTCAGCGAACTCAACGGATTGGCCTTGGCACTCTCCAGCTGTGCTTTCACGCGGTTTTTGAAGGAGGTGAATGCCTCTTCGTCTCTGTGCGGAGCCGTGAAGGTCAGGTAGGTGAGCTGCATCAGTGTTTCAAAGTCCTTGGGTGAACTGAAACCGGAGACAAACTCGTTCAGAGATCCCACTGAGGTACTTACAGAAACTTTCTTGCCGGCCAACAACTTGTCCAGCTCCACCTTATTGTGGCTACCCAGACCGCCGCTGCCGGTTACTCCCGTTATATACGAAGCGTTCAGCAGTTCCTTGTCCTCATACAGGGAGGTTCCGCCGAAACTATAGGCACTCATACGGATTTCATCGGCTTTGAAGTCGGTCTTCTTGAGAATCACCTTCACGCCGTTGGACAGGGTCAGCTCGGTAGTGCCATAGATGCCGTCACTCTTTTCAGATACGATGCTGCCGCCCTGAGGAGTTTCTGACATTAGCGGTTCGTTGCTGACCTTGTCTTCGTAAGGTTTCAGTTCCATGCTACGTACTTGTTTCAATAGTTCGAGTACACGTTCCCGGGTGGGGCAGTTGGCCTTCTCGTCATCCACGGCTGCTATGAATACGGCTGCATTCTCCTCTTGAGCCAGCATCTGTTGGAACGTCTGGTTGATAGCGGCTACCGGCAGATTGGGAGCCACTTGGTTCATGGTGCTGTACTCAAATTCAATGCCGGGGATGGGCTCGGCATCAAGGAAGTGGCGTACATATTCCCGAACATAGCTGCTGTGTTTGCTCTTTTCGCGTTCGTTGAAGGCCGATTCTAGGTGTTGCAGGTAGTTGGCACGGGCACGTTCATATTCCGACTCGGTAAAGCCGAAACGGCGGGCACGTTCCAGCTCCGTCAATACGGTCTGAAGGGCTGTCTCGATGCCGTCAGCCTTGCAGGAAGCATCCATGCCCAGTGCTTCTTTGGTCTTGCCCAGGAAGTAGTTGCCATAGGCGCAGCTGGCACTGATGAAGGGCGGTGTGGCCGTCTGACGCAGTTCGTCCAGACGTGCGGTCAGCATATCGGTGGCCATGTCAAGCATATATTCGCCCAGCATGTACATCATGTTACCCTTGATGGAGTCGGGTGTAGCGTCTTGCTTGAAGAAGAGCATCAGCATAGGCTCGTCAATCTCCTTGTCCTTGCCGATGTATACCAGCGGCTCTTTGTTGTCGGGGATGGGATAATATTCGCGTTTGGCCGGATTGACCGGTGCAGGAACATCGGCCCAGGTAGCCTTGATTTTGCTCTCAATCTGGTCTACATCTACATCGCCAACGATGACGATTCCTTGCAAATCGGGACGATACCACTTGTGATAGTAGTCGCGGATGCGGTCGTAGGGGAAGTTGTCAATCACCTCCAGCGTACCGATAGGCATACAGTCGGCATACTTGGAGTCAGGGAACAGTGCGGGCAGCGATTCTGAGTAGAGGCGCATGATACCCACGTTGCGGCTGCGCCACTCTTCGTGGATGACACCACGTTCCTTGTCAATCTCGTCACCGCTCAGCAGCAGGGCGTTGCTCCAATCGTGCAGAATGAGCAGGCAGGAGTCAAGTACTGCTTCGCTTTCGATGGGAGCGTTGCTGATGTTGTACACCGTTTCGTCAACCGATGTGTAGGCATTGAGGTCGCGTCCGAACTTGATGCCTTTGCTTTCGCACCACTGTACGATGCCCAGCCCCTTCTCATTGCCGGGGAAGTTCTTGGTGCCGTTGAAGGCCATGTGCTCCAGGAAGTGAGCCAATCCGCGCTGGTTGGGTTCCTCTTGAATGGCACCTACCTTCTGTGCAATGTAGAATTCAGCCCGCTTTTCGGGCAGGGCATTGTGGCGGATGTAATAAGTCAGACCGTTATCCAACTTGCCGATGCGCACGTTGGGGTCGGTCGGGATGGGAGGCAGCTGCATCTGCGCAGATGCACATTGTATGTTGCAGCAGAGTAACAGTGCGGCAACAAACGCATTACGAAAAATTAGAAGATGGTTCATAACTGAATAATTAGTAGTTTTCTTTTGTTTGTTCTATAAGTCGTGGGAAGGTGTTTCAAATCACACATCTTCTCCGTTTTTTTTTCAATAATCTGTATGAGACGAGGCTCGGAGTGAAGGCCAGGCTTCATACAAGGCTGGCATGGAGGGGAAAACAAGGTTTGCTCCGGCTTCGCGAAGCACCTGCTCGTCCAGCGGCCCGGTATTGACGGCAACGGTAAAGATACCGGCGGCCACACCAGCCTGCACGCCGATAGGCGCATTCTCTATCACGATAGCCTCATCGGCCTTTACGCCGGCTTTGGCCAATCCCATCAGGTAGGGCTCCGGGTGGGGCTTGCCATACTTTACATCGAAGGCGGTGACCATGTGCTGCGGTGTGAAGATGCCCGGGTAGTGATGGCTCAGGCGGTCAATCAAGGTGCGCTGTCCGCTCCCGGTCACCAAGACCGGAATCAGTCCGTCGGCTTTCACTCGTTTCAGTAAGTCGGAGGCACCGGGCATAGGCTTGGCTTCCGGATGTCGGTTGAATTCGGCACTCTTCTCGGCATAGATTTGTTCTATCAGTTCCGGCGTAGCCTCTTTGCCATATTGGCGCAGATAGACGATGTTGATGGTAGAGGCCCCTGTACGTCCTTCGTGCAGATAGGCCTCTTCGCGGCTCAGATGCAGTCCGTGACGCTCCATCACTGTGTGCCAGGCCTCCGAGTGGTAGGGCATGGAGTTGAAGAGTACACCGTCCATATCAAACAGTACGGCTTTCAGGTTGGTTGGGAAATTCATGATGGGTGAATGATGGCTTTTAGAAGTGAAGAAGGACCGTTACCATGTGCTGTGACGACGATGGTTCAGGTCCTTCTGCATGATTCGGAATATCAGTGGCCGGATATGTGTCGGCCTTGGAACGATGCGTTACAGGCGAGCTTGAATAGCTTTCGATTCAGCTTCATAGCCGGGCTTGTTGAGCAGGGCGAACATGTTTTTCTTGTATGCCTCTACACCCGGTTGATTGAAGGGGTTGACACCCAGCAGATAACCGCTGATGCCGCAAGCCTTTTCGAAGAAGTAGAGCAGTCCTCCGATGCTTTCTTCGTCCAGAGTCGGGATGACGATGCGCATGTTGGGCACTCCGCCGTCTACGTGAGCCAGCTGTGTACCCAGTTCGGCCATCTTGTTCACCTCGTCTACATGTTTGCCAGCCAGGAAGTTCAGGCCGTCCAGATTTTCTGCATCCGTAGGCACTTCCAGACGGTGGTTGGGACGTTCTACCGAGATAACCGTCTCATAGATGGTGCGTTCGCCCTCCTGAATCCACTGTCCCATGGAGTGCAGGTCGGTAGAGAAGTCGACGGCAGCGGGGAAGATGCCCTTGTTGTCCTTGCCTTCCGACTCGCCGTACAGCTGCTTCCACCATTCGCTGACGTAGTGCAGTTTGGGGTTGAAGTTCACCAGGATTTCAATCTTCTTTCCCTGACGATACAGCTCGTTGCGTGTGGCGGCATAGATGGCAGCGGGATTCTCTGCGAACGGAACATCGGCTCCGCAGCACTTCTCCATGGCAGCAGCACCGGCTACCAGCTTCTCGATGTCATATCCGGCCACGGCGATGGGCAGAAGGCCTACCGGAGTGAGTACGGAGAAGCGGCCTCCTACGTTGTCGGGGATGATGAAGGACTTGTAACCTTCGTTGTCGGCTGTGACGCGGGCGGCACCTTTCCGGGCATCCGTGACGGCTACGATGACTTTGCGTGCCATCTCCTTGCCGCGCTGGTCCTCACACTGCTTCTTCAGCAGGCGGAATGCCAGAGCTGTCTCGGTGGTTGTACCGGATTTGGAAATGTTGATGACACCGAATTTCTTGCCCTTCAGGTATTGGGTGAGTTCGTACAGATAGTCTTCACCGATGTTGTGACCGGCATAGAGGATGACGGGACCATCCTTCTGCTCCTGCAGCCAGGCGAAGCTGTTGGAGAGTGCTTCGATGACGGCACGGGAACCCAGGTAGCTGCCTCCGATGCCGGCTACCACTATCACTTCGCAGTTCTCGCGCAATGTCTGTGCAGTAGCTTTCAGGTCGTTCAGATGCTCCTTGGTGATAGAGGAGGGCAAGTGCAGCCAGCCCAGAAAGTCGTTGCCCGGACGAGTGCCCTTTTCCAGTGCCTCTTGTGCAGCCATGACGTCGGCTTCATAGGCGTTGACAGATTCTTTCGTGATGAATCCAAAAGTCTTTTCAATGTTTAACTGTACCATAGTAGATATGCTTTTTAAAAGTTTTTATGTTATCAGTAGTCTTTGCTTTTTGCCACCAGTCGTCATCGGAAAGAGTCAGTCAGCAACTTGATTTCGATGGTAGGTGAGATGCGTTCATACAATATATTATATACGGCATCCACGATGGGCATATTCACATGATAGTGCTTGTTGATTTCCTTGATACACTTGGTGCCGTAGTAGCCTTCCGCTATCATCTCCATCTCTATCTGTGCGCTCTTCACGGAGTAACCCTTGCCAATCATGCTACCGAATGTGCGGTTGCGGCTGAAGTTGGAGTAGCCCGTCACCAGCAGGTCGCCCAGATAGACCGAGTCATAGACGTTGCGGTCCAGTGGGTGTACGGTCTGCAGGAATCGGTTCATCTCCTGTATGGCGTTGGCCATCAGCACGGCCTGGAAGTTGTCTCCATACTTCAGTCCGCTGCAGATGCCGGCCGCAATGGCATATACGTTTTTCAGCACCGAACTGTACTCGATGCCTGCCACGTCGTTGCTCACCGAGGTCTTGATGAACGAGTTGGCCAGCCGTCGGGCCACCACTTCGGCCTTGTCCCTGTCCGGACAGGCGATGGTCAGATAAGAGAGCCGCTCCAGTGCCACCTCTTCGGCATGGCAGGGACCGGCCAGCACAGCGATGTTTTAGGCCGGTACACCATACTCCTTGGTGAAATACTCCGATACGATGACGTTGTCGTCGGGTACGATGCCTTTGATGGCGGTGATGATGAACTTGTCTCTGATGCGAGTCCTCAGCTTCTTCAGATGTGACTTCAGATAGGGTGAGGGGGTGACGAATATCAGCGTGTCCGACTCCTTCACCACTTCGTTGATGTTGGAGTTGAAGTTGATGCGCTTGACGTCGAACTTCACGCTCGTCAGATAGGCCGGGTTGTGGCCCAGACGCTTGAAGTCGGCAATGCGGTCGTCACGCCGCATATACCAGTTGATGCTCTCCGTCTGCGCCAGCACCATTTTGGCAATGGCTGTGGCCCAACTTCCTCCGCCCATAATGGCTATCTTACCGGGTAGTTTCATATCACTGATTGATGGCGTTGATCCACTCCGTCACGTCACCGACGCTTGGACTGGTCAGTCCTAATTTGTATTTCTTGTTGATGCCGCAGATGTCCATGTGCAATTTCTGCGGGTTCACCTCTTTCATGTCGCTCACCAGGTTGTAGCCGGCCTTCTGGATGACCGGTACCCACTCTTCGGCAATGCCTAGAGCTGTATATTTGGCTGTTGCATCTTTCGGAGCCGTCTTCTCCGGACGCATCTGCGGGAAGAAGAGCACTTCCTGTATGAAGGCCTTGCCCGTCATCAGCATGGTCAGTCGGTCGATACCGATGCCGATGCCCGATGTAGGCGGCATACCGTATTGCAGTGCTTTCAGGAAGTCCTGGTCGATGAACATGGCCTCGTCGTCGCCCTTCTCGCTCAGTCGCAGCTGTTCTTTGAAGCGTTCTTCCTGGTCGATGGGGTCGTTCAGCTCCGAATAGGCGTTGGCCAGCTCCTTGCCATTCACCATCAGCTCGAAACGTTCCGTCAGGCCGGGCTTCGAACGGTGCATCTTGGTCAGAGGCGACATCTCTACGGGATAGTCGGTGATGAAGGTGGGTTGTATGAAGGTGCCTTCGCAGAACTCGCCGAAGATTTCATCAATCAGCTTGCCCTTGCCCATGGTGTCATCAATCTCCATCTTCAACTCCTTGCATATCTGGCGGATTTCCTCCTCGCTTTTGCCCTCCAGGTCGTAGCCTGTCTTCTCCTTGATAGCTTCCAGAATGGGCAGGCGGCGGTAGGGGGCCTTGAAGCTGATGGTCTTGCCGTCAATCTTCGTCTCCGTACAGCCGTTCACGGCAATGCAGATACGCTCCAGCAGTTTCTCGGTGAAGGACATCATCCAGTTGTAGTCCTTGTATTGTACATACAGCTCCATGCAGGTGAACTCCGGATTGTGGTTCTTGTCCATGCCTTCGTTGCGGAAGTTCTTGCCAATCTCGTACACACCTTCGAATCCGCCCACGATGAGCCGTTTCAAGTAGAGTTCGGTGGCGATGCGCAGGTAGAGGTCGATGTCTAATGAATTATGGTGTGTGATGAAGGGGCGTGCACTGGCTCCGCCGGGGATGCTCTGCAGAATGGGTGTCTCCACCTCGGTGTAGCCTGCCTCGTCCAGCACAGCACGCATCGTCTTGATGACGGTAGCCCGCTTCAGGAAGGTCTCTTTCACCCCGTCGTTCACCACCAGGTCCACATAGCGCTGGCGGTAGCGCAGTTCGGGGTCTTCAAAAGAGTCGTAGGCCACACCGTCCTTGTACTTCACGATAGGCAGCGGCTTGATGCTCTTGGCCAGTACGGTCAGCTTCTTGGCATGGATGCTGATTTCGCCCATCTGGGTGCGGAATACAAATCCTTCGATGCCGATGAAGTCGCCCAGGTCGAGCAGACGCTTGAACACGGTGGTGTACATATCCTTGTTCTCTTCCGGGCAGATGTCATCACGGGTGATGTACACCTGGATGCGACCTTTGGAGTCTTGCAGTTCGATGAAGGAGGCTTTGCCCATCACGCGGCGGCTCATCATACGTCCGGCCACGGATACCTGCCGTGGTTCGGCATCATCCTTGAATTCTGCTTTGATATCGGTAGAGAAGGCATTGGTTACATACTCTGCTGCGGGATAGGGCTCGATGCCCATCGCGCGAAGTTCATTCATACTGTTGCGTCGAATGATTTCCTGTTCACTTAGTTCTAAAACGTTCATATCGTTAAAATTCACTCTATTTGGGGACAAAAGTACGAAACATTTTTCAGATAATGACATTTTTTGAGGAATATATGTGTGAGGGGCCTGCCATTCCTTGCATTTTCTTGCGTTCAGGATGGCAGCGTATTGGCATTATCGCTGTATGCACGCATAATGTACGAGTTTTGTAAGAGGATGGTAAGGGGATGGTAAGAAGATGATAAGAGAATCGGCTATTTTTGTCTTGTATGAAAACTCCGTTTCGGTAATTTTGCATCGGGTAATTTCGGATTTTACCGAAATAGTTGGATAAAAACGTCATTCCCGCGTAGCGAAATGCGCTGTCATGTGTTATTATTGCAGAAACAGCAACGAGAACAATGGAGATACACGAGTTCATACAGGGAGCCGAAAGACTGCGGAACGATCTGCTCGGGCAAGCCGGACATTATTTGGCCGATGCCGACGATGCCGAGGATGCCGTGCAGGAGACGCTCCTACGGCTTTGGATGGCAAGGGAACGGATAGCTACGCCCGACAAGATGAGGAATATGGCCTCTGTGGTCTGCCGCAACGTGGCACTTAATATGCTTCGTGATGCTACTCTCCGTTGCGCTGTGGATAAGGCACAGGCCACCTCCCTGCAAGCCAGTCCGCACGAGGAGCTGGAGGCACGTGAAACCGGGCTGCAGCTGAGGCGCAGCATCCGGGCACTGAGCCCCAAGCAGCGTGCTCTCATGCGGATGCGCAATGTGGAGGAGTTGTCGTATGCCGATATTGCTAAACTGATGGGAACTACCGAGTCGTCCGTGCGGGGTATGATTTGCAAGGCCCGTATGGAACTCTTAAAACAGATGAAAGGAGCAGTAGAATGAAACAGGAAAAAGTGGACATAGCGGAACTTCTTGACAAGTTCCTCCAAGGAGAGACCAGCGAAGCCGAAGAGCAGCTGCTCACGGACTACTTCGCTCATACTGAACATATTCCCGAGGAGTGGAGCCTTTACAAAGAGTTGTTCCGGAGTTTCCGCACGGATGCCTACGACTTCTCTTCCGAGGAGATGGATGCCATGGAGAGTGCCCCCATGGCTGCCGGGCAGCCTATCGGAAAGACATCCCGCAGACACTTTGGACTTATGGTCCGATGGATGGCCGTGGCAGCTTGCCTGCTGGCCGTCATCTGGACAGTAGGCTTTCGTCCCTGGACATCGCCCAAGGAGGAGAATGCGGTTCCGGCGTCACAGGAAATTACCGTAGGCGAACTCCTTGAAACTCTCACCATCCTGGCTGAGACCACGCCTGAGGATGCCACCATCACGGCCACTCGCGGGGCAGGCGGCATTGAGGTAAGTACTTCTACGCTCCAGGGTGCGTCGGTTACCTATACACTCAGACGACGTGCCGACAACTCTACGCTGGAATTGATATCGCAACATATTCATAACTAACTATTTATATTTCATTATGAAACGTACAGTCATCTTCTGGCTCGCAGCACTGTTTGCCATCGCCAGCCTCTCGGCGCAGGAGGTAAAACCGGCCCGTTACATCATCAATGGTAAGGTGGTAAAGGAGTTTGACGGTTCGCAACTCGTCGGACAGACCATCACTCACTACAGGCTGGATGGGGAACACAATGCCCACATCATCTTCACTTCCGCCTACCAGGGTGATGCCGAGACAATGACGGAGGAGGTGAACGCAGCCCTTGCCGAAGTAACTAAGGGGAAAACCAGCCTCTTGACCATCCACGATGGTGAGGCCAAACCCAAGGCCGACCAGTCCGAGGAGAACATCTACGTCATCAACGGCAAAGTGGTGCCCTATTCGGAGTTTAAAGAGCTGTCGAGCAATAAGGTTGCTTCGATAACGGTCATCAAGAACAAGCAGAACCCCGATTTCGTGAAGTATACCCGCGATGCCGTAAAATACGCCGGAGTCGATCCCAAGGCCTTGATTATCATTACCGTCAAACCCTAACTTGTCCGTTGACGAAGAAACTTTCGGTTTAGGCTGAATGTTATTAGAATACAGTTGTTACGGTTTTTTTTTATATATTTTATAAAAACAGAATGAAGGAGGTAGCTATCTTTACAACATGAATAATCATAGTAATACGAAAAACAATATGCACCGACTGACTGTCACACTGATGCTGCTTTTTATAACTTTTGCGCTTCATTCACAGCGGAAAGAGAAATATCCTCGCGCTGAAATTAAGGTGGAGTATAATTATTACAATCATTTTTTGCGCGGAAGTGACGGCGTCGTGGAAAGAAACATCCCATTTGCTTTGCTCGTAAACCGAAATCAGAGTAAATTTTACTGTCCAAGTACCGAGTTCAAAGATTCTTTGCATTCAACCCCTGCTGGACGTGCAAAGGCGAGACAGATGTTTAGTGCCGCCGCAGCCGCTTATATAGAGAACAAGGACCGTAGTGTCATGGACGGTGTGGTTTATCGTACGAGATTGTATGTGACAAAGGATTTTGCCAAGTCTGCTTCTACTACTTACGATAAAGCCGGGATGGGGAGGTATGGATTCTATGAAGAACCGTTTTCGGAAATAGACTGGGTAATATCAGCAGACAGTACAAAGATGATATTGGACTATTCATGTATCATGGCGAAGGCCGATTATCATGGAAGAGAATGGAGTGTCTGGTTTACTCCCGAAATTCCCATACAAGACGGCCCTTGGAAACTTTGCGGATTGCCCGGACTTATCATGGAGGCAACGGAAACATCCGGGCAACATGGATTTACTGCCACGGGAATAGAGACAAGCACGCAGACCATTTATCCCTTGTTTAGCTCGGAGTATGAAAAGATGAACAGGCTTGACATGTTGCGGGCCGAAAGGCATTATCAAGAGAATAGCCATGCCATGTTCAAAGCGGCCACAGGATATGATTTAGGGGGTGGCACAGATAAACCGGCAGCCGAGGAAGGACGCAAATTCGATTTTCTGGAAACTGATTATCACTGATTATGAAACACTGCATGCTATGGATACTGCTGCTCGCTGCACAGGTGGCAGCAGCACAGGTCAATGTCTGCGGCACGGTGATGGACCGCGAAGCCAATGAACCATTGGTAGGGGCATCGGTCATCGTCAAGGGAGCTGATGGCAAGATAAAGACCTTCTCCTCATCACGAGAGGATGGAGGGTTCAGTATGACCCTGCCCTCCGTAGCCGGATGCCGGCTGGATGTTGCCATGATGGGATTTGCCAGACAATCTTTCTCGTTAGACAGCGTCTCCTTTCCCCTGACGGTCTGTATGCAAATCGGATCCACCTTGCTGAAGGAGGTCAATGTAAAGGCCGACCGCATCCGTGAGCAAGGCGATACCGTCAGCTATTATGTCAGCAGTTTTGCCCAGGCGCAAGACCGCACCATCGGCGATGTGCTGCGACGTATGCCTGGCATCGATGTGGCAAGCAACGGCAAGATACAGTATCAGGGCGAGGACATCAACAAGTTCTATATCGAAGGTTCCGACCTGCTGGGTGGCAAGTATGGCATTGCCACCAACGGCATAAGCTCTGATGATGTGGGCGCAGTAGAGGTGATGGAGAACCATCAGCCGATGCAGGTGCTGTCTGGCATCTCCTTCTCCGACAAAGCGGCCATCAATCTGAAACTGAAGAACAAGGCGAAGGCAGTCTGGAGCCTGCATGGGGATGCCGGAGGCGGCTGGTCGTGGCAGCCTGAAGGCGCTGTGTGGGACGGAGAGTTGTTTGCCATGGCCGTGATGCCGGGATTTCAGAGCATCACCACCTTCCGGACCAACAATACGGGCGAAGACCTCTTGGCCTCCAAAACGGACTTCTTTGCTGACCGACGCGGTACAGGATTAAGCCGGTATGTCAGTGTAGGGCTGCCCGGAGTGCCGTCGCTCGACGGCAGGCGTACCCTGCAGAACCGCTCTTTTCTGGTATCGACGAACAATCTGTGGAAAGTGGGACGGGGTGAACTCAAGGCCAACATCGACTACTCCTTCAACCGTATGGCCGCCAATGCACAGAATATCACCACTTATTTCCTGGATGAGGGGGACCGCGTCGTCACCGAGAATCGCAGTGGCACGGAGCATCAACACGCCCTGAACGGCAAGTTCATCTATGAACTGAATCAGAAAACAGCATACGTCAACAATACGCTTCAGACCAACATAGACTGGAACGACATCAGCCTCCGCACCACCGGCTCACTGCCCAACAGCCAGTGGGCAGACTTGCCGGATTACTATGTCAGCAACCGCTTCAAGCTGATAAAGCGCTTCAAGGGCAAGCACCTCGTGACATTCGAGAGCCGCAACGAATGGGAGTCGCTGCCGCAGACGCTCCGCTGCAGTCTGGACGGCAATGCCTATCGCCAGCAAGTAGGCGACCACGCCTTCTATACGCAGGAGAGCGCAGCATATACCTTCACGCTCAGCGGCATCACCGTGAGTCTGGAAGGAGGAATGAAGGGATATTGGCGGTCGATGGACTCCGCGCTGCCCGATATCCCGACCGAACTGCCCGGACTGACTGAGAACGTCATCCACACGAACTCCCTCACCCTCTATGCCACGCCCCGGTTTGAGTATTGGGTCAAGCGTGTGAATCTTTCGCTCAATGTATCGGTCAGTTATGCGCATTACTCATTTGACAAAGCCATTGCCAACCGTGACGAAGTGTATTGCTCTCCCTCGCTGAGCATGAACTGGAAACCCAACAACCGCTTTTCGGGCACCATACGCGGAGGCATGGGGCGTTCGCCGATGACTCTTACCCTCATTCATCCGGGGCTTGTCCTGACGGATTACCGTACACTCAAATCGGGCGTTGATGATTTCTACAGCTCCACATCACAGCAGGTGTCAGCAAGTTTCAGCTACAAGCATACGCGCCACGGCCTCTTTGCCAACGGCATGGTGATGCACTCGTGGAACCACCTGCCATACACCCTGTCGCAGCAGCTTTATGGCGACTATGTGGTCTATAGCTATGCGGATGCCGATAATGACGGAAAGATGCTGATGGCGATGGGAAGCCTCGGCAAGACGCTCGACTTCATGCGTGGAAGTTGCCGTATCAACGGCTCCTTCAACCGCAACGAATCCCGACTCTTTTCTCAAAACCAATCCGTACAGTCGGTAGGTACAGGCTGGAGTGTGGGCGGCAAAGTCAACGGCTCGCCATGGCGTTGGTTTAGTTTCGACTACGCCATCCGTTTCTCCAACAGTCGTTTGACAATGAATTCTGCTTCTGCGCCGTGGCTCTCGGCTATGGTCAATGAGCTGACTCTGAACTTCCAGCCCCATTCCAAATGGCAGTGGCAGGCGGGTGGCGAGCATTACCGCAACGAGCTGACGCAAGGAACCTATAAAAGCATCCTGATGCTCGACACCAAGCTCATCTTCACGCCTACAAAACAAATTGAGCTGTCTGCCTCGCTCACAAATATGCTCAACAAGAAACAGTATAATTACACAACGTACTCGCAACTGTCATCATTCGAGAGCCAACGCTCGCTCCGTGGCCGCCAGTTGCTTTTCTCAATAACGTTAAGAAAATGAATACCAAGATGAATAATTAATCACTTGTTAAAGTCTTATGAAATGAAAAGAACATTCACCGTATGGGCATCCTTACTTGTCGTTGGCTTGCTCTATGCACAGAAAGCACAGTTGAAGGTGGGGTATGACTATCACTATTTCGACCCGCGTGGGATAGAGAAGAACGAGGATTTTATCCTTCTGGCCGGAAAGGATTGCACCAAATTCTACAACAGCCAGTCACAGTGGCTCGACTCTACACGCTGCACCAAGGAAGGCGAGCAATGGTATGTGCAGCAAGGATTGGTGATGATGGGCGAACTGATGAACAAACCGAGGGAAGAACGAGAGGCGATTATCAACAGCTCAGCTATCGGTCATGCCGTCAACCTCTATGTGGTCCGCAAAGAAGAAAAGTTCCATGTATGGGACATGGTGTATCATGAATACCGCAAGTATGCTGAGCCTATTGAGGAGAGAGACTGGGCAATCCTTGACGATTCGACAAAGACGGTATTAGGATATGAGTGCATGATGGCGACAACCGAATACCATGGCCGTAAATGGACGGCATGGTTCACTCCCGACCTGCCCATGAATGCCGGACCTTGGAAACTGCTCGGATTGCCAGGTCTGATATTGGAGGCTATCGACAGTACCGGGCAACATCATTTCTCTGCCAATGGACTGCAATCCGTTGATGTGGATATCCCCAAGGTCTATGAACCGAATTCTTACGAGAAGACTACAAGGAAGAAATTCCTTGCGCTTTGCCGCTATAGGTATGACAATGTCCAAGGCATGAGCGACTTGCACTTTGGAGGCAATGGACCACGGCTGTCTCCAGAGAAAATAGAGTACGAGAGCGGCAAGAAGGGCTTCGACCTGCTTGAAACCGATTACGAATAATCCCTTCATGCCGTTCTGTATTGCAAAGGTGTCTTTCCTGTATGCGCCTTGAAGAAACGGATAAAATGCTGTGGATACTCAAAGCCAAGTTGGACGCTCACCTGGTTGACGCTCAGGATGCCGTTGTCGAGCAGTTGTTTGGCAGCGGCGATAAGATGGTTGGCAATGAAATCCTTGGCGGTAGTGCCCGTCTCTACTTTGACAAGCGTGCCGAAATATCCTGTAGAGAGGCAGCATTTGTCGGCAAAATAGGCCACGGTGGGTAATCCCTCGCTGCAGGCTTGGGTACGGATATAGTCGGCCAGCATCTTTTCGAAACGTCTTATCACAGCATGGTTTATCTCCTCACGGGTGATGAACTGCCGGTCGTAGAAGCGCAGGCAGTAGTTGAGCAGCAGCTCGATGTTGGACACAATCAGGTCGCGGCTGTGCTTGTCGATGGAGCGGTGCAGCTCTTGCGAAATCATCTCCAGCACGCCACGGAATATGTCGATTTCTCCGGCAGACAGATGGAGGGCTTCGTTGCTGGAGTAGGAGAAGAATTCGTACTTGCCGATTTCCCTTTCCAATGCACTTCGGGCCAGCAGGTCGGGATGGAACACCAGTGCCGTCCACTTGGGGTATTGCACTCCCGGCATGGATTGCACATGGATGGTCTGGCCCGGGGCAAAGCTGGTTACCGTCATTTCATCGAAGTCGTATCTCGTCCGGCCGTATGAGAGCTGGCAGCCTTTGTTCTCTTTCAGGAAGAGGGCATACAGTCCGTAGCGCACTAGGCACTCCTCCACCTTCCGCTGCTTGTCGTAGCGTACCACGCTCACCAACGGATGAAGTGTCTCGAAGCCATATAGCTCATTGAACTGCTGCACGGTGTCTAAATGTATTTCTTGCATAAGGCATTTCTCGGTATAAGTTTTGATGTGCGCAAAGTTACAATGAAATTCCGAAAGTCACGATACCTCGATTTCGGGAATAGTTACCCGGAATAAAGATTCTGCTTAGCTATCGTGCGTTCGATGAATTTGAACTAACAGAAGGATGCAAATACAACCATATCGGCGATAACGAAAAACATCGTATCATGGCATGAAATGGTGGTATAAAGCCATGAAATGGTCATTTCATGCCATGAAACGACCATTTCAGGCTGCATTATGTTTGCAGAAGCCGCTACCTCATGCTGTGATAACCGGCTTCCTGATGTAGGGAAAGCGACTGTTGGGAGGATGTAACGAGGCTATCTGTCATCCGCCCAAAAGGTTCTAAACTTCTTCAGCAGAAGTTTTGAACTTATGGGGCAAAAGTTTTAAAGAAACGGGCGAAAGGTTTTAAACCTTTTTATCCATTCATTCTTATTATTCCCTGCAATCTACGTCTTTTGATGTGTTTCTCACCAAAAATACGGGTGGAAGTATCTTTTTTGCACTAAGATTTGCACTATCTTTGCACCATCAACCAGACAAGTATAGATAATGACACAACAGAGAACGCCCACAGCGTTGGGTACAGAGCGCATCGGAAAGCTGCTGATGCAGTATGCCGTGCCGGCCATCATTGCCATGACGGCTGCTTCATTATATAATATGGTGGATAGCATCTTCATCGGCCAGGGAGTAGGCCCGATGGCTATCTCCGGACTGGCACTGACCTTCCCGTTGATGAACCTGGCGGCGGCTTTCGGTTCATTGGTAGGTGTAGGAGCCGCTACGCTGGTATCTGTCAAGCTGGGACAGAAAGACTACGATACGGCGCAGCGGGTGCTGGGAAACGTCTTCGTGCTGAACATCCTGCTGGGAGGGCTCTTCATGCTGGTGGTCTTCCCGCTGCTCGACCCTATCCTCTACTTCTTTGGCGGCAGTGACGAGACGGTGAGCTATGCACGCGACTATATGCAGATTATCCTGCTGGGAAACATTGTGACCCATCTCTACTTTGGCCTGAATGCCGTGCTGCGTGCGTCGGGTCATCCGCAGCAATCCATGTATGCTACCATTGCAACGGTGCTGGTCAATACCATGCTCGACCCTCTCTTCATCTACGGTTTCGGCTGGGGCATCCGTGGAGCGGCTGTGGCAACGGTGGTGGCGCAGATGCTGTCGCTGTCGTGGCAGATTTATCTCTTCAGCAACCGCAACGAGCTGCTCCATTTCCATCGGGGCATCTTCCGGCTCCGACGTAAGATTGTGTTCGACTCGCTGGCCATCGGCCTTTCGCCCTTCCTTATGAATGTGGCCTCTTGCCTGATTGTCATCCTTATCAATCAGGGGTTGAAGCGTCATGGCGGCGATTTGGCCATCGGTGCCTATGGCATCGTCAACCGCTTGGCTTTTGTGGTGGTGATGATTGTGATGGGCTTCAATCAGGGTATGCAACCCATTGCGGGCTACAACTACGGAGCCATGCTCTATCCCCGGGTGACGAAGGTGCTGAAGCTGACTATAACCTATGCCACCTGCGTCACCACGACCGGTTTCCTGGTGGGGATGCTGGTG
>SAMEA3663297__coassemble_503_pt1 | contig 20547 bp, 14 predicted proteins | sample SAMEA3663297__metabat2_low_PE_003 | metagenome-assembled genome bin SAMEA3663297 (sample SAMEA3663297) | pig gut metagenome | biome: pig gut; feature: pig-associated habitat; material: faeces | place: China | collected 2013
CTGCACGCCTCGCGGCACACGCACCTGAAACGTGCGCGTCTACCAATTCCGCCACTTGGGCATACTTTCGAGCGGAAAACGAGACTCGAACTCGCGACCCCAACCTTGGCAAGGTTGTGCTCTACCAACTGAGCTATTTCCGCATTCAGATTTCTTTAATCTAACGTGAAGAGAAGGAGACTCGAACTCCCACGACATAATTGTCACTACCCCCTCAAAGTAGCGCGTCTACCAATTCCGCCATCTCTCCAGCACTCTTCAAGAAATCAAAGAACCGACTGCTACCTTTAGTGCCCAGAACAGGACTCGAACCTGCATGCCTCTCGACACACGCACCTGAAACGTGCGCGTCTACCAATTCCGCCACCTGGGCATTCTCGGTAAGCAATCTGTCTGCTTGAGCGGAAAACGAGACTCGAACTCGCGACCCCAACCTTGGCAAGGTTGTGCTCTACCAACTGAGCTATTTCCGCGATTGCGGTTGCAAAGGTAGATATTTTCCTTGAACCTGCAAACATTCTGGACACTTTTTTACGTAATAATTTTGAACGCTGTGCGGCCTAATGAAGACATTGTTTTGAAAATCAGCTCATTCTATCCCTGTAATCTTCGTAGGAAAATTGCTTGAAAAGGATGGCTTTCCCTTCTTTGCTCCACATTCCGATGGCCGGATGATGGATTCCGTTGAACATAGTGGTCTTTACGGTGGTGTAGTGTATCATGTCTTCAAAGACGATTGATTCCCCGATTTGCAGTTCGTGGTCGAAACTCCAATCGCCCATATAGTCACCGCTGAGGCACGAGTTGCCACCCAGCCGGTAGACGTAGGGACCTTCGTCGCCCATGCGGGCACCGCGTACGGTAGGTTGGTAGGGCATCTCCAAGCAGTCGGGCATGTGGCAGGTAAAGCTGACGTTGAGAATGGCTGTGCGAATGCCGTGGTTCTCGACGATATCGACTACGTCTGATCGCAATACGCCTGTCTGCCATGCGAATGCCGAGCCGGGTTCCAGAATGATGCGCAGCCATGGATAGCGCAGCCTCAATCCTTGCAGCAGACGTACCAGATGGTCGGTATCGTAGTCCTTGCGCGTCATCAGGTGTCCTCCGCCCAGATTCAGCCATTTCAGCTGGGGGAACCACTTGGCAAACCGCTGTTCGATGTGGGTGAGTGTCCGCTCCAGTTCGTATGATGACGATTCGCAGTGACAATGGCAGTGGAATCCCTCGATGCCTTGGGGCAGCTGGGTCGGCAGCTGGTCGGCAATCAATCCGAAACGTGAGCCGGGGGCGCAGGGATTGTACAGCTCGGTCTCTACTTCAGAATACTCGGGATTGATGCGGACACCGCACGAGATTCCCGTTCCGCTGCCCGCTATCATCGGGTAGAAACGGTGGAACTGAGAAAGGGAATTGAAGGTGATGTGGCTGCTGCAACGCATCAGTTCGGGGAAGTCCCCTTCGGTGTAGGCCGGTGAGTAGGTATGGGCTTTGCTGCCGAATTCCTCCAGTGCCAGCCGGGCCTCATAGAGTGAACTGGCCGTGGAGTGATGGATATATTCGCGAAAGATGGGGAAGGAACGCCACATGGCAAACGACTTGAAAGCCAGTATAATCTCTACACCGGCACGGTCGGCCACACTCTTTATCAATGCGAGGTTCTTCCTCAACAGTTCCTCCTCCATGATGTAGCAAGGAGAAGGGAAGAGATTGAAATCAATCATAGATTCGTCTTTTATTCTTTATATGTTTATACTTGGATCGTTGTCTCATCCGATGACTTTGAAACGGGCAAACCGCAGCAGCAATTGCTTGTCGCCCGCATTCCGGAAGTGGATGGTCGCTTTGGCATTCTCCCCTTCGCCCTCTACCCGGATGACTTCTCCCACTCCGAAGCGCTCGTGCTCAATCAGCTGGCCGGGAGATACGGCTGCTGCTGGGCTGCCTCCTCGCTTCGCGGGCGTTGTTGCGGCAGGAGCGGGCGGGGGCGTGATGCGGCGCAGCCTTCGGGGGGCTTCTTCTACGGTTGGGGTGGGGGAGAAGGTTGCTGCCGGTCTGCTTCCCCCGCTTCGTAGCGGCCGCTCCTCGTGGGGCAGACGCAGGCAGCGTGCATCAATGTCTTTCAGAAAACGGCTGGGGCTGCCGAACTCCATCTTGCCAAACCGGTATCGGGTGCGGGCATAGGATAGGAAGCAATGCTCCTCTGCTCGTGTGATGGCGACGTAGAAGAGGCGCCGTTCCTCTTCCATCGCTCGGGGCGAGTCACCGCTCATGGCACTGGGGAAGAGGTTCTCTTCCAGTCCTACCACAAACACGTTCTTGAATTCCAGTCCTTTGGCAGCATGTACGGTCATCAGTGTGATTTTCGGTTGGTTGGCATCCTTGTCTGTGTCCTGGTCGGTCAGTAGGGACACCTCTGACAGGAAATCGTCCAGTCCCGTATGCGAATCTCCCTCCTCCTTCCGTTGCCCGCAGAAGTCGCTCATGCCGTTCAGCAACTCTTCGATATTCTCTTTCCGGCTCAGTGCTTCGGGTGTATTCTCCTGTACGATATCGCGCAGGATGCCTGTCGATTGAATGATGGCCTGTCCCAGCGTGAAGGCATCCTCGTGGTACAGACGTTCCAGAAAGCCGCTGATCAGCTCTTTGAATCCCTGCAGCTTGTTGAGCGTGCCTTTGTTGAACGCAATACCATATCCGGTCGGTTGGCACAGCACGGTCCAGAGGCTCATCTGATGCTCGGTTGCTGCCGCAACAATCTTGTTCACGGTCGTCTCTCCGATGCCTCGCGCCGGATAGTTGATGATGCGTTTGAAGGCCTCCTCGTCGTTGGGGTTGACCACCAGCCGGAAGTAGGCGATGACATCTTTTACCTCTTTGCGCTGATAGAAGGAGAGTCCCCCATAGATGCGGTAGGGTACCGACCGCTTGCGGAACACCTCCTCGAAAATACGGCTTTGGGCGTTGGTGCGATACAGTATGGCAAAGTCTGCATACGTGCAGTGTTCGTTCCGGTAGATTTCCATCACCTTGTTGGCTATGATTTCGCCCTCCTCTACGTCGCTGTAGGCTTGAAAGAGGGTCAGCGGTTCACCGGCCTCTTTTTCGGAAAACGCCTCTTTGTGTATCTGTCTTTGATTTTTGGCAATCAGACTGTTGGCCGCCTTTACAATGTTTTGGGTGGAGCGGTAGTTCTGTTGTAGTTTGAACACCTTTGCACCCGGATAGGCTGACGTGAAGGAGAGAATGTTGTCGATGTCGGCACCGCGGAACGAGTAGATGCTCTGTGCGTCGTCGCCCACCACGCATACACGTCGGTGCGCTTTCCCGAGTTGCAGCACAATGCTGTGTTGAGCGAAGTTGGTGTCCTGATATTCGTCCACCAGGATGTAGCCGAACTGTGCCTGATAGCGTGCCAGCACATCGGGATGGTCGCGAAACAGCAGGAAGGTATAGAACAGCAGATCGTCGAAGTCCATGGCATCGGCTTGCCTGCAACGCTCCCAGTAGCGGCGGTAGACGTCTTTGATGGCCGGCATACGGGCACGCATGTCGTCCTCCTGCACCTCGCGGCTGTTGGCATACATCGAGGGAGCGACCAGGTGGTTCTTTGCCTGCGAGATGCGTGCCTGCACACTGCCCGGCTTGTAGACTTTCTCGTCCAGTCCCATCTCTTTCAGTATGGAGCGCAGCAGGCTTTTGCTGTCGGCTGTGTCATAGATGGTGAAGTGCGAGGTGAAGCCCAGCAGGGACGACTCTGCACGGAGGATGCGCAGGAAGATGGAGTGGAATGTGCCCATCCACAGTCGGCGTGCCTTCTCCTCGCCCACTTGCAGGGCGATGCGGTTCTTCATTTCGCGTGCCGCCTTGTTGGTGAAGGTGAGTGCCAGTATGTTCCAAGGTTGGTATCCCCCTTCCAGCAAGTGGGCGATTTTGTAGGTCAGTACCCGTGTCTTTCCCGAACCGGCACCGGCTATCACCAGTGAAGGTCCTTCGTCATACAGCACGGCTGCCCGTTGTTCGTCATTCAGTTCTTTTATATAGTCCGCCATATTTCTTATTCATTCAAGTCCCGGTTTTACATCAACAGATTGATTGCGTGTCATAGCTGTCGTGTGGCTTTGGGCGCAAGATGTTGCGCCCCTACACGTATCGAACAATTCACTTACCTTATTCATTTTCAATTATTAATGTAAATCCGAAGCTTCAGTCATTCACTTATCACGGCAAAGATAGTGCAAAAAACCGAGTAAGCGAGAGAAGAGAAAATATATTTGCTCTTCCGAGCATGAGGTTTTTATTCAAAAAACCGAGTAAGCGAGAGGAGAGAAAATTTATTTGCTCTTCCGAGTGTGAGGTTTTTATCAAAATCGAGAGAAGAACTTTCATGCTTGCATGAAAAAGTTATTCCGAGATGCAGCCTATCTTATCGAAAAAAGGGCTGCCCTAAAATCACTTTCCGGACAACCCTACGAGGAAAAATTAATCTTAATTTGATTGTTCCCTCTGATTGATATAATTACAGTAAATAATAGTTCGTTGATGACAGATTATTCTTCCCTTCCTCCTCCTAAGGCCTGATAGAGGTTGATAACCCCTTGGATTTCAGTGAATCGGTTGGCTACTTGTGTCAGCTGTGCACTGAATAGTGATTGGCGGGCCGTCAGGACTTCCAGGTAGGTGGTAGTACCATACATCATCAGCAAAGAGGTACTTTGATAGGCTTTCTGTAAGGCTTTTACCTCCTGTTCATAAAGCCGGGATTTCTCTCGGGCGGTCTGGTACTGTACCAACGCCTCGTTCACCTCAGCGCCAGCATTCAATAAGGTCTGTCGGAAGCCCAAGGCGGCCTCTTCCTGTTGCGCCTTGGCTATCTTCAACTGTCCTGTCAGTTTACCTTGGGCAAAGAGCGGTTGCGTGAGCGAGCCTACGGCCGAGGCCAGAAACTTAGCTGGATTGACAATGGCCCCGCCGGCCGAATTGGTCCAGCCGGCACTTCCCGACAGCACAATGGAGGGATAGAAGGCTGATCGTGCCTGTGCAGTGGCATAAAAAGCCTGTTCCAGTTTGCGCTCTGCCATACGCACATCGGGACGCCGGGAGAGCATCCTTACAGGAATGCCGGCCGAGAGTTGTCGGGGCATCTTCTGATCGGCCAGCTTACCGCGTTCGATACCATGGGGAGTCTCGGCCAAGAGCAACGACAGGCTGTTTTCTACTTGGTTAATCTGTTCCTTTAGTTCCAGCACTGAAGCACTGACGGAACAGAGCGTACCCTCCATCTGGGCAACGGCTGCCTCGTTGGCCTGTCCGGCCTCCATCAGTGCCCGGCTGGAGGCCACCATCTCACGCCAGGAGGCTTCGGTCTGCAACGTGATGTCCAGTTGCGCATCCAGCATCAGCAGCGTATAGTAGGTATTGGCAATGCCGGCTATCAGTTGCGAGCGTACCGCCTGCCGGTAGTCTAAGCTCTGTGCATAGAGGGCCTGTGCCTGCCGCTTGGCGTTGCGCAGCCGGCCAAAGATATCCACCTCCCAGCTGGCGGTGACAGGCAGGGAGTAGGTCTGCGTGGCCTTGTGATGGTCGAAACTGCTGACCGCGCCTTGCGGTGAGAGGGCAAAGGAGGGCAGGTAGGCCAACTTGGAGGAGAGCAGCGTGGCTTCCGCCTCCTTGATGCGGAGCTGGGCGGTCTGGTAGTCCGTGTTCTGCTCCAGGCCCCGCTCTATCAATTCCACCAGAGGCACGTCGGTAAAGAGACTCCTCCAATCCCAGTCGCCCAGCGACAGGGTGTCTTCCGAGGGCTGCACCTCTTCGCCATACAGATTTTCCGGCACATCGGTGGCCGGCTTGTACTTGTGATAGATGCCGCAACTGCTCAGCAACAGGCTTGTTGCAGCACCTAATATGAGAAATTGTTTCTTTATCATCATAATCTCTTTTGTTTCTTTATCTGTTTGATTTTGTCTGTCAGAAAGACAAGCAGCATGGCAGCACCGAACGCTATCATGTGCTCCAGACAAATCATCATTCCATCAGGCATATTCATTCCGTTTATAGATTTTTGTGGGTAGCACTGCGTTCGGCCAAGCTCTTCTCCTTCTCTCGGACAATCTGTACATCCGGCTCTACCTCCATGGGCTTGCGCACCTTCTCCTGCAAATACTCGAAGACGATGTAGAACACCGGCACCACAAAGAGCAGGGCCAGGGTACCGATGGCCATACCTCCTACCACACCCGTGCCGAGCGACGAGTTGCCGTTGGCTCCGGCGCCGGAGGAGAACATCAGCGGCAGCATACCGAATATCATGGTGAGCACCGTCATCAGGATGGGGCGCAGACGTACCTGGGCGGCATAATAAGCAGATTCTACGATACCCATACCCCTGCGGCGACGTTCTACGGCATACTCTGTAATCAGGATGGCCGTCTTGGCCAGCAGACCAATCAACATGATGACACCCGTCTGCAGGTAGATGTTGTTCTCCAGGCCAAAGAGTTTGGCAAAGAGGAACGAGCCCATCAGTCCGAACGGTATGGACAGAATAACAGCAAACGGTAACAAGAAACTTTCGTAGAGGCAGACCAGAATCAGATAGATAAGGAAAAGACAAATGCCATAAATCATGATAGTGGACGAACCTCCGTTGGAAGCTTCCTCACGGGCCATGCCGCCATACTCGTAGCCGTAGCCGGTAGGCAATGTCTGGGCAGCTACCTCTGCGATGGCTTTTTGTGCCTCTCCCGAAGAATAGCCATCTGCCACATTCACGTTGGCCATGATGGAGCTGTAAAGGTTGAAACGATTGGATATTTCAGGCCCCAATACGGAACGTAAGTTGACAAACTGGCTGACAGGAGCCATCTCCGCACCGTTGCGCACGAACATGTTCTTCAGAGCCTGTTCGTCCAGACGGAACTCCGGCGAGGCTTGCAGCATGACGCGATAAACCTTGCCAAATTGGTTGTAGTTGCTAATGTAGGAACCTCCGCAATAGCTGCCCAATGCATCAAGAACAGCAGCTGGCGAGAGCCCGGCCCGCTTGCACTTGGCGGCATCCACTTCCACTACATATTGCGGGAAGTTGCGAGCATACGATGTATAGGCCATCGCTATCTCCGGACGCTGGTTCAGTGCACTAAGGAATTGCAATACCGATTGGTAGAAAGTCTCCATATCGCCACCTGTACGGTCTTGCATGTTCAACTCAATGGAGTTACCCATACCGTAGCCGGGAATCATGGGCGGCTGGAAACTGAAAATCTGTGCCTCCTTGATTTGGGCAAACTGAGCATTCAGTCGGGCTGATACGGCATCGGCCGTATGCTCCTGTCCCTTGCGCTCGCTCCAATCTTTCAGGCGGACAATCACTGAGCCATACGAAGTGCCTTGACCGGAAATCAGTCCATAGCCTGCTACACGTGCATAGTGCTCTACCTCAGGTGTCTGTTTCACAATCTCTTCTACTTGGAGAATGATTTGCTCGGTCTGTTCCAATGTATTGCCCGGTGCGGTATTGATGTTGACCATAATGGCACCCTGATCCTCCTGCGGTACAAGGCCGGTCTTGGTGGTGGCCATCAGCCAGACCAGCAACACGAGAGTGGCGGCCAGCGAAGCCCACACCATCCAGCGGTGGTGGAAGAAGAACATAATCCCTCGCTTGTATTTGCCCAGCACAGCATTGAACGAGGCATTGTAGGCTGCACGTACCCGTCCGTTGATGCTCTTGGCGCTCTTGTCACCGTCGCTGGGACGCATCATGATGGCACAGAGGGCGGGACAGAGCACCAAGGCACAGACCATCGAAAGGCCGACAGCCGTAGCCATGGTGATGCCGAACTGTGTGTAGAAGATGCCCGACGTACCGCCCATGAAGGTGACCGGGATGAACACCGCCATAAAGACAAAGGTACAGGAAACAATGGCTGTGGTCACATTGCTCATGGCCGACTTAGTGGCTTGATAAGGTGAGGTGTAGCCGGCCTCAAACTTGGCTTGTACTGCCTCAACCACCACAATGGCGTCATCGACCACCGTACCGATGGCCAGCACCAGGGCAAAGAGGGTCAGGATGTTCAGACTGAAATCCGCAGCTACCAGACAAGCAAATGTACCAAACAGCGAGACGATAATCGAAATAGAAGGTATCAGGGTAGCCTTGAAGTCCTGAAGGAAGAAATAGACCACCAGGATGACCAGGATGATGGCAATGATCAGTGTCTCCACCACATTGTGAATGGAGGCAAACAGGAAGTCGTTGGAACTCATCATGGTCACAAACTCAGTTCCTTTAGGCAGGTTTTTACTCATCTCGTCCAGCCGCTTGCTGATTTCGGCATTCACGGCTGTAGCATTGGAACCTGCTGTCTGGAATATCATGAATGTGCTGGCCGGTTTACCATCCATGACACCCCGGTAACTGTATGTCAGGGTGCCCAGCTGTACATCGGCAATGTCTTTCAGGCGCAGTACTGACCCATCGGGCAGCGTACGTACGACCATATTTTTAAACTCCTCCGTATCTTTCAATCGGCCACGGTATTTCATGGTGAACTGAAATACATTCTGTGAGTTCTCTCCCAAAGAACCGGTAGGCGCCTCCAAGTTTTGCTCACCCAGCACGGCCGTAATATCCGAAGGCACCAGTCCATACTGCGCCATGCGGTCGGGATTCAGCCAGATGCGCATACTATAGGTGTCGCCCAGTTCTACCACATCACCCACTCCATTGATACGCTTGATTTCAGGAATGACGTTAATATCCAGATAATTGGCCAAAAAGCTTTCGTTATACTCCTCGTTTCCCACAAAGGCGTCGATTTGCAGGAAACTGGTTTGCCTCTTGATGGTCGTCACACCAATTTTCGTTACCTCGGCTGGCAGCAGTCCCTGTGCCTTGCTGACGCGGTTCTGCACATTCACTGCTGCCATATCCGGGTCGGTGCCTTGCTTGAAGTATATGGTTATCTGAGCGGAGCCTGTATTGGTGGCTGTGGAAGTGATATACATCATGTTCTCCACACCGTTGATGCTCTCCTCCAGCGGCATGATGACGGAATTCATCACCGCATCAGCATCCGCACCGGTATAGGTAGCCATTACCATCACCGTAGGCGGGGCAATATCGGGATACTGCTCTACAGGGAGCGAGAATAGAGAAATCAGGCCAGTGGATAGTATCAAGATAGAGATAGCTATGGCCATGGCCGGTCGTTTGATAAAGATATTTCCTTTCATAAATTGTCAAATCGTAAATTATCCAATCGTAAATCACTTCACCGGGATGCCCTCACGAACCAGTCCGGCTCCCTTAGCTATAATCTCCTCACCCTCTTGCAAGCCATCCAGCACCACATATTCGCGTCCGTCGTTGATGCCTGCCACGCTAATCAGGGCCGAGGTGGCTTTGCCATCCACCACCTTATAGACCAACGTCTTGTCCTGCAACTTCACGGTCGCTTCCTGGGGAATGACGATGCAGCCGGTATAGGTGGAGGGTATCCGCAAGGTGCCCGACGCTCCGCTATGCAGCAGACGTCCCTCGTTGGGGAAGACAGCGCGGGCCGTCACCGTACCTGTCTGCCGGTCGATGACTCCGCTGATGCTCTCCACACGTCCCTTCTGCCCGTAGGTCGAGCGGTCGTTCAGCACCAGTTCCACCTCGGGCAGCTGTTTCAACGCCTCGTCCATCGAACCGTGCTTGCGCGTCAAGGCAAGCAGCTGGTTTTCGGTCATGGAGAAATAGACATACATCGAGGAGTTGTCCGACACGGTGGTCAGTGGTTGGGGTATGGTTGGGCCCACCAGGGCACCCGCCCGATAGGGCAGTGCGCCTACCACGCCATCGCTGGGAGCCTTCACTTCGGTATAAGAGAGGTTGTTGCGGGCGTTTACCTCCTGCGCCTCGGCTTGCGCCAACTGTGCCTCTGCCGTGTAGTAGCTGTTTTCCACCGTCAGCAGGTTCACTTCTGAAATCACTTTTTTAGTATGTAGCTCCTTACCGCTGCGGTAATTCAGTTCGGCCGTGCGCAAGGCGGCTCGGGCCGCTTTCACATTGGCCGTAGCCGTGGCCAGTGCCGCCTTATAGGGCACTTGGTCGATAATGAACAGCACCTGTCCGCGTCGCACCCGGTCGCCCTCGCTCACGCAAAGGCGCTCTATCGTGCCCGACACCTGCGGATAGATGTCAATGTCCTGCCGGCCACGAATGGTCGCGGAATAGCTTTCAGACAAAGTCCTGTCCGACTTCTCCACCTTCATGAGTGAATAACTGCCCCCATCGGGCATCTGCGGTGCCTGCTTGCACGACACCAGTCCCATCATACAACCAGCCATGTAGGCCAGTCCGATTACATTTTTCTTCATACTTTTAACCTATTGAAAAAACGTGTGCAAAAATAGAAAGTTAATATAGGAAGGTCGATTTCCATTAGGAGGAGAGTGTGTTCCAAAAATACCTTGAATGGGAGAATCCGAAAAATGGAAAACTATATGTTTGATTCAGAACACATTTCTATAGGAAAAATATGCTAATTTTGCAGTCGAAAATAACAAAAGGAGAATATGCATTACAACAGAGAGCAAAGCTTGAATTTACGAAACATTGAAATTCTACCCGGAATTTCATACAACGATGGTGATGTTGCCATTATGGAAATTAATTCTGACCAGCACAATGTTCCAGCCGCTAAACTGGATATGTTTGTACTCATCTGTTGCAAACAAGGCTGTTTGTCACTTGATCTCAATGGAAAAGAGTATTGTCTGCAACCCAATGAGTTTCTTCATTGCAATCCTGGTGACCATATCAATAGACAGGAAGCTAATGCCGTGTTTTCGGGTTATGTGCTTTTTATTTCACGCAAAGCCGTACAAGACTGCGTTCCGATGAATACAGGTGTCAAAGAGTTGTTCTTGTCCCTAGGCATCAGCCCTATTATTCGCTTGACCGATAGCGAAATGGATATGTTTCATCGCTATGCCGAGCTAATCAGCGTCCGAGCTAACATAGACCGTCCTTACTGCAAGGAAATCGTTGGGTCACTCATACGTGCCTTTTTGTTTGAATTGATGGCCTGCATTCAGGCACATACCTCTTCAAAAGTCCTTCACTGTCAGCAAATCAGCCAAAAGGATATCTTGTTCAAACAATTTATCGATTTGATATCCTCTCAGAAAGTCAAACCGCGCGCTGTGTCCTGGTATAGCGATAAACTGTTTGTCACATCCAAGCATCTGTCCAGTGTATGTAAGGCGGTCAGCCAACGTACAGCCTTCGACTGGATTAACGAATATGTATTGATAGACATCCGACAACAGTTGAAGTATTCAGAGAAAAGTATCAAGGAGATAGCCGAGTATTTGGGATTTCCCGGTGTCTCTTTTTTCGGCAAATACCTTAGGAAACATGTCGGCTATTCACCGGTGGCTTATCGTCGGCATTTGCGGGAGGAGTGATTCCCTACGATAGCAGAGCTAAACCGATGATTTATCACTGTTTTAGCTTTGCTTCTCTCTTGTCCTGGTGCATCCGGCTTGCATCCGCTATACGGGTACTTCGGTCAATCCGGCCCGCAGCATCGGACCGGCACTGTTTCAGGGAGGCGAGGCGTTGAGCCAGCTGTGGATATTCATCACAGGTCCGCTGGTAGGTGCCGTGCTGAGTGCCGGCGTATGGAAGATGATAGCGGGCGGCAACGGTAAATGATGGAATAGAACATACAGAGAGGAGCACGGGGACGCGAGGTGTCTCTGTGCTCCTCTCTGTATGATGGTGTCTGTACAATGCGTACGGCAAGGTATGTCTGGGCGTGAAAAGGTTTAAAACCTGAAGTGTAAAAGTTTAAAACTTCTTGCTTGAAAGTTTAAAACTTTTCGCCTAAAAGTTTTAAAGCGGTTGTGAGGCTGTTTTACACCCGGTTGGTGGCAGGGTCGGGGAAGACAACCGTCGGTTGGAACGACTTGGCCTCCTCAAAATCCATCAATGCATACGACATGATGATGACGATGTCGTCGGGTTGCACCTTGCGGGCTGCCGCACCGTTCAGACAGATTTTCCCGGAACCGCGTTCACCCTTGATGATGTAGGTTTCAAAACGCTCTCCGTTGTTGTTGTCCACGATGGCCACCTTCTCGCCGGCAATCAAGTTGGCGGCATCCATCAGGTCTTCGTCGATGGTGATGCTGCCCATATAGTTCAGATTCGCTTCTGTGACACGGGCACAATGGATTTTCGATTTCAATACTTCAATCAGCATACCTTACTTGTCTTAATCTTCCTCAAAAAAAGTCGTTCAATATTTGATGTTGTCAATCAGTCGGACTTCTCCGCAGAAGACCGTGATGCAACCAACTGCATACGAAGTATCCTTCCAATCGGCTATCTTCTGAAGTGTATGACCATCAACCAGCTCGAAGTATTCCAGACGCAGTCCGGGAGCGGCGGCGATGGCTTCCTCTACAAATTGTCGGGTCTCGGCTACCGTATGCGAGGCTGCAAAGGTACGACTTTCAAACAATGTCTGCGAAATTTTTAAGGCATTTTGACGTTCTTCTGCGTTGAGGCGGGCATTCCGGCTGCTCAACGCCAGTCCGTCGGCTTCGCGGACGATGGGGCAACCCACTATCTCCAACGGATAGTGCATCTGTCGTACCATCTCGCGGATAATGGCCAGTTGCTGGAAGTCCTTTTCACCGAAGTAGGCGCGGTGAGGCTGCACGGCATCAAATAGCTTGCTGACTATCTGACACACACCGTTGAAGTGACCGGGACGGAAGGCACCTTCCATCACTGTGTCCAGAGGGGCGTAGCTGAAGTGGCGTGTGTCTGGTTCGGGGTACATCTCTTCCACCGAGGGGGCAAAGGCAAAGGCAGCTCCGCAGGCTTCCAGCAGCCGGCAGTCTGCCTCCAGCGTGCGTGGATACTTGGCCAGGTCGTTCTTGTCGTTGAACTGGGTGGGGTTTACGAAGACACTCACCACGGCCACGTCGTTTTCGGCCACACATCGTTTCACCAGCGAGGCGTGTCCGTCGTGCAAGGCACCCATGGTAGGTACCAGTCCTATCGTCTTTCCTTCCTTGCGCAAGGTCGAGAGAGCGGCCTGCAGCTCCTTGATTGTATGAACTGTTTTCATATCTCAGTCATTAAGTTATGGTTTTGGATAGTTGGTCGGCAGCATATTCTTCTATGCTGCAAAAAACGGTGCAAAATAAGGCATTATTTGGCATATATCGAAGAAATATCCCATTTTTGTGCTGTTTCTTCTTTTCTTCCTTTCTATATGGGTGAAAATAACACTATTGATAATCAATGGCTTAACAAATCATAAGGATTTATATGTCTCTATTTTTTGCCTATTTGAGCGTTTTTTTTTATATCTTTGCAACAGAATTGAGAATAACATTGCTATGACTAAGGCGAATAAGGTTTTATTTATAACCCAGGAAATCACCCCTTACTTACCCGAGACAGAGATGTCACTGGCAGGTCGCAACCTGCCGCAAGCCATTCAGGAACGTGGCCGGGAGATACGGACATTCATGCCCAAGTGGGGTAACATCAACGAACGTAGAAACCAATTGCACGAGGTGATACGCCTCTCCGGTATGAATCTGATTATCGATGATACAGACCATCCGCTCATCATCAAGGTGGCATCTATCCAGTCTGCCCGTATGCAGGTCTACTTTATCGATAACGATGACTACTTCCAGAACCGCCTGCAGGTGGCCGACGAGAACGGAGTGGAGTACGAAGACAATGATGCCCGTACCATCTTCTATGCCCGCGGGGTGCTGGAGACGGTCAAGAAACTGCGTTGGTGTCCTGACATCATCCACTGCCACGGATGGATGACCGCTTTGGTCGCTCTCTATATCAAGAAAGCCTATCGGGACGAGCCCTCGTTCCGCAACTCTAAAGTCATCTTCTCGCTCTACGGCGATGAGTTCAAGACCGCCTTCCATGCCGACTATCCCACCAAGCTGATGCTGAAGGGCATTGCAAAGAAGGATGTCGCTTCGCTGAAAGCTCCCATTGACTATGCTACGCTTTGCAAGCTGGCTATCGACTTCTCCGACGGTGTGGTGCAGCAGAGCGCGCAGGTCAACGAGGAGGTGCTGGCATACGCCCGCCAGAGTGGAAAGCCGTTACTGGAATACCAGGCACCCGAGCTCTTTGCGGATGCTTGCAACGCCTTCTACGATGAGGTATGGGGTGGGGATGAGGAAGAGGAGTAGCCATCCCTCCGCACAGAACCGATAACATTACGAACTGACGATACTATTGCAATAATGAAACTGAATCGCATTGGATACGCGAAGTACCTCGGCCTGCTGCTGTTGGCAGTGATGGCCTGCATCGGATGTGATGACACCACCGGCACGCTGGGCGTCGGTATGCTGCCCGAATCGGACGGGTTGTCAACACATACCGCTATTTTCAACGTGAAGACCCGTTCGTTTATAGCCGACTCCGTCTTTGCCAAGACCAGTACCGGCTATGTGGGCCGATATACCGACCTGGAATTCGGGTATTACGAAGCCAGCTTCCTGACAGAACTGAACTGTACGGACAACTTCAAGTTCCCGGAGGTTTATCAATACGACCCTGTCACGCAGACCGGTAGCGGCGAACTGGCAGGCGACAGTGTGGTAGGGGTCAATCTGGTGGTCTATTACTCAACCTGGTTCGGCGATTCGCTGAACGCCTGCCGCATGAGTGTGTACGAGCTGGACAAGCGGCTGGACAAGAATCGCTACACCAACATCCGTCCGGAGGATTATTACGACCGTTTCGACACAAAGTCACTGCTGGGACGAAAGGCTTATTCGGCATACGACACCTCGGTACCCGACTCCGTCCGTTCGGGCGACGACTACTATCCCAGCATTATCTTCCCGTTAGATAAGAAGACGTTTGGCGAAGACCGCCTGCTGAAGGTCTGCCGTCAGCATCCGGAGTATTTCAAGAATGCCGATACCTTTATTGACAAGGTGTTCAAGGGTGTTTACATCAAGAGCGACTATGGTGACGGTACCATATTATATATAGATCGCGTGGACCTGCAGCTGCAGTTCCGTCTGCATGTGTTGAATGATACGACCGGCGTAGCGTTGAAGTGTCAGGACGGCACGGACTCTTTGTATTATGGTACGCGGACTTTCTTTGCCTCTACCAAGGAGGTAATCCAGGCCAACCAGTTCCTGAACTCCGACCAAATCAGAAAGAAGGCGGCCGAAACGGAGCACACCTATATCAAGTCGCCGGCCGGCATCTTCACCGAGGCTACCTTGCCGTATGACGAAATCTATCAGAACCTGACCAATGATACGCTGAATGCAGTGAAACTGACCTTCACCAACTACAATCAGGTGAGCAAGTACGAGTTTAGCATGAGTGCCCCCGAACAGGTGCTGCTGATTCGGAAGCAGGACCTGAAGAAGTTCTTTGAAGAGAACCAGTTGGCGGACAATGTGACTTCGTATACAGCTACCCACAACAGTGTGGGGGCCAATCAGTACACCTTCAGCAACATTGCCCGTCTGGCCACTACCTGCATCAACGAAAAGCAGGCTGCCAAGCAAAAAGCCAAGGAAGCAGCCGGTGCGGCGTGGAACGAGGCACTGTGGGAGAAACAGTGGCAGGAAGACGATGCCACCAAGGATTGGGACAAAGTGTTGCTGATACCTGTCAATGTGGTGACAGACAGCAGCCAGAGTTACGGTGGCAGCAACATCATCGGCATACAGAACGACTTGAAGCCCGGCTATGCCAAGTTAAGGGGAGGAGAGACAGGTGATTTGCTGCAGATAGAGGTCACCTATACCCGCTTCAACGATTAGTCCTGCCGGGAACGGCTCCTGTCCACGGAGCAGAGATTCTCGAATCATAGCAACGCAAAGGCACAGCGTAGACAAGACGAAAATGTCGGTCTACGCTGTGCCTTTGCCTTTTTTGTTTGCTTCTATCTGGTCCAATAGGCTGGCGTAGAGTGGATTGAGGCGTAGCAGATGGGGGACGCCCAGCAGAAACAGCTGTTTGCGGGCACGTGTCAGGGCCACGTTCAGTTTCCGGTCAATCCATACGCCATCCTCTTCCGTCAGGTTGGAGAGCTGTTCCAGTTGTGATACCCGGTTGAGGCAGAACGAGTAGAGGATGACATCGCGTTCGCTGCCTTGAAAACGCTCTACCGTGTCCACCAGTATGCCTTGCAGCTCGGGGATGCCTGATGCAGCGAGTTCCCTCTTTATCAGAGCTATCTGGCTGCGATAGGGAGTGATGATGCCCAAGGTTGTGGACGGATGAAATCCCGACAGACTGTGGTACTGCCGATAGATAGCAGTTGCCAGTCGGGCGGCCAGTCGGGCCTCGGCATGGTTGCATTTGGGTGAGTGCATGGGAGGTTCGGCTGTGGAGGGCAGAAATGCCACTCTTTGCGTCAGCACGTCGGCAAAGCTGTCGTCCTCCATACCGGTTGCCAGTTGCAAGGTGCCGGACTGATGTTCCAGTCCCACCGGCTTCAGCAGTCCACCGTAGAAGGCCCGGTTGGGGAAGTCGGCCACCTCTACATTCATGCGTCCTTGTCGGCAGAGCATGTCGTGGCAGCGTTGTGTCAGCGTCAGACCGTCGGCTTCGCAAGGAGCAGACTGCCGGGGCAGGTTACGGTACATCCGTTCGAACAACGAGTCGTGCAAGTTGTGCAGGCCGATGGCTCGCAATCCTTCGTCTGTTACCTCCGACCATACCGACGACTGCACCACTACGGCTGGCAGCTGTTTGTGGTCGCCTATCATCACGAACTTGCCGATGGCCTCTTCGCCCGATGGAGTGCGCCTGCAGAGCAAGCCCAGCAGCTGGGGCTCCAGAATCTGTGTGGCCTCGTCAATGATGGCCGCATCGAAACGCTTCAGGGCAAACAACTCACTCTTGCCGGAGAGGGTGGCCACCGTCCCTACAAAGATGGGGCAGCGTTCCACCCGTTCGATGACTGCCCGTCGGTTGCTACAGGATGCCAGCACATTCTCTATCAGATAAGGACGATACGCCTCTTCACAAGCCAGCTCGCTGCCGATGCGGATGAAGTCTGCGTTTGGCTCGATGGAGCAGAGCGATTTGCATATTTCGTCCACTGCCCGGTTGGTATACGAGAGCAGCAGCAGTTGCTTCCCTTGCCGGTGCAGCCGTTCCACGATGCGGCGCAGGGCACGCGACGTCTTTCCGGTGCCGGGAGGGCCTATCAGAAGGAAGTAGTCTTGCGCTGCCTCCGCTTTGAGGGCGATGCGCTCAAAGTCGTCGGTCGCCTTCCTGATGCGGTCGTCTAATGAACAGTCAAATTCAGGCAGACGTTGTCCCAGCAGCAGGTCACGCCGGCGTTGGGTGGCAGACAGGAAGGCGGCGAGTCCGCTGTACATGCTGCGGAAAGAGGTCTCCATGGTGGCATCGTGCTCGATGGCATAGCGGCTTTTGACGGGCAGTACCGCGCTGTTCTGTTGGGAAGCCCGAAGGCGCAACGTGACCTCGCTGTCGCTAATCTGTTCGATGTTTGCCTTGAACACCATCTTGTTGGTCACGTTGTCGGTGGCGCTGTTCCGTTCATAGAGGATGACGGCATCTCCTTGGCGGAAATTGGGCAGGGCCTCCTCTCTTTCCGATGGTAGGTCGGCAGCGACCGCTGCCCGTACCAGTCTGACGTACGGGCGGTGGGCATCCGAAGCATGACTCTCGCACAAAGCGAGGTCATACACTATTTCGCCGGCCTCCCGCTTTTCGTCCAGTGTAGATAGCCAGAGTGAGGAGGCGCCATAGCCCCCTTCGTAGGCCGTATCTCCCGACTTGGAGGTATATAGTTCCTTGGTGATAAAGTTGTATAGCGTATGGAAATAGCTGCTCTCCAGCGGAGTGAGCCGTTGGATGCCTTTGCTGACCGCCTCGATTTGCGGACACAGGTAGTTTTTCCACAAGGTATTGTCCAGATGACGTTCGTTCAGCGTATCGGGATGAATCACTTTCAGCCTATCGGCCGTATAGGTTGGCGCATTGTGCAGCTGGATACTGTACTCTTCCGCCACGATACGGTTACGCACATCCATCACCCGTCGTACCATAGCCCACGATGGGCGGGCCGGATAGAGCAACGGATAGCGGGTATATAGCAGGTAAGCTTTGACCCGGCGGTGGTCTTGTCCCATCGCATACTCCAGTACGGCCTGATAGAGCAGCATCTGCACCTTGTTGTTCTCTTTCGGTTCCACCTTTCCGCGGATGGTGTACTCATCGGCTTTGCCCGACTTCATCTCTATGAACGAGCTCATGTCGCGCTGCATGTAGTCAAGTCGGCCTTGCAGGCCTAAGGCTTCGCAGATGTACGAAGGTTCCAGCACGGCATCCTTTCTGTCCAGTCCGTAGCCGGAAGCGGGGAAGGTGTCGGTTACCGTTTGACGGATGTGGTCGAAGTGCCGGCGGCAATCGGCGAAGAACTCCCTCTCTTTGAGCGAATCCCGCAGGTCGGCACAGGCTGCCAGTTCAATGGGATATTGCCGGAAGGCCTTCTGCATACAGGTGAGGTAGTCGGGCTGCTGTTCGGCATGAATCCATTCATCCAGAAAGAGGTTGGCTATGTTTCCCAAGAGGAGCGGGCGGGTGTTGCCCGTCGGTTGCAGGCGTGCCAGCATGTAGTTGGCCGGATGGTGGCCATACTCCCGGTAGCACTCGGCCAATGCGCTGATGTCGAGGAGATAGTCTGGCTCCAGCACAATGAATGCAGGAGTCAGAATGCCCTCTTCATCGGCTGTGACATCCAGCAGGTTCAGTTGTGCTCCCTGCCACAGCAACCGGCAGGTCTCGGCAAATTCTTCGTTGACCTGCGGTACGTTGTAGCGCACGCGCAGAGGCTGTTCGGAAAGGGCATCTACCGGTTGTACATAGAGGTAAGTGTCATCGGCATAGAGGTAGGTCACCCGCATCCGTCGGCAGTAGGAGTGGGCAGCGATGGGTGTTGCCAGATAGGTGGTATCCGTGCGGGGCAGCAGCCGGTAGAGAGGCTCGGGAATCTCCGTACCGGTCAGCCGGCGGATGAAGAAAGCCGTTGTCTTGATGTCGCGCAGCAATTCGGCGGGTCGGGCATCGGCCTGTCGGTTCAGTACGGCATTGGAGGTCAGCCGGATGGTGTGCAGCCGGTTCTGTTCGGCCACAGAGAGTCCTATCTTGGCAGCCACAAAGCTGATGCGGGCCGAGAGGTCGGTCATTTGCAGCGAACTGTCCGTCAGCTGGGTGCGACACAGGTGCTCCAGCAACTCGCGCAACCGGCGGTAGGCGGTTGCGGATGCCTCGTGTGCGCTTCGGCCCATCTCCAGCAGCAGGTCATAGTATTCCTGTACATCGTGCTCCATGAGGGCGATTCTACTGTTTGTCTCGTATCATCAGGATACTCATCTCATAGAGCAGATAGAGTGGCACGGCCACTACAGTCAGAGTGAAGGGGTCGCCCGTCGGGGTAATGATGGCAGCTGCTATGACGATAATGACGACGGCATGGCGCCTGTACTTGCGCAAGAAGGTTTTGTGTACGATGCCCAGCAGCGAGAGCAGCCAGGTGACCAATGGCAGTTCGAATGCCAGTCCCATGCAAAGAACCAGCATCATGAAGTTGTCAATGTAGGAGTTCAGCGAAATCTGGTTCTCGATGGCCGAACTCAGCTGGTAGGTGGAGAGAAAGCGGAGCGTCAGCGGATAGACCATAAAGTAGCCCAGCAAAACCCCTACAAAGAACATGACCGTGCCCAGACAGAGTGCCTTCTGTACCCCTTTCCGCTCGTTGGGGTAGAGGGCCGGATTGATGAAGCGCCACACCTCGAAGAACAGGTAGGGGGCTGCCGTCACGACCGACATCCAGAAGGCAGTGGACATGTGGATGAAGAAAGGAGCCGCCAGATTGATGTTGATCAGCGTGACGTGAAACTCCTGGGTGAAGAACTCGTCGTGTAGGTCAAGGCGGGTACCTATCCATCGCAACAGGTCGTAGAAGGGGAAGTCGTTGTGACAGGGTGCCAGCACCACTTGGTCGAATAGGTAAGGCATGGCGATGAAGTAACCCACAGCCAATACAAACCATACACCTAATACCCGGAAAAGTACATGGCGCAACACCTCCAGGTGATCCCAGAAGGTCATCTCATTGTCACTCATAGGAATCCTTCAGCGTTACTTCTCCTCTATCTCTTCTTTTGCTTTGTTAATCTCTTCTTTCGCTTCGTTTACTCCCTCCTTGAAGCTTTTCACGCCTTTGCCAAGTCCCTTCATCAGTTCGGGAATCTTCTTGCCGCCGAAGAGCAGCAGGATGACGAGCAGGATAATGATCCATTCGGATCCGCTGGGCAGGAAGCCCAATAACAACAGGTTTATCATACGTTTTTTGTTTTTAGACTTTGATTACGGCCACAAATTTAGATAATAATTTCGATTTATAGGCCGGTACAGTAAGAAAAAACACATTTGCCTCTGGTTCGCTACTCTTGATAATAGACCCGTTTGACCCGCATGGACAC
>SAMEA3663297__coassemble_514_pt1 | contig 20318 bp, 17 predicted proteins | sample SAMEA3663297__metabat2_low_PE_003 | metagenome-assembled genome bin SAMEA3663297 (sample SAMEA3663297) | pig gut metagenome | biome: pig gut; feature: pig-associated habitat; material: faeces | place: China | collected 2013
CGAGAATGCGGCGGCATGGTTGAGACACGAATTTGACAAGTGGGGCATAGAGAACCATCTGGAGGAGGCCGGTGAACTGTCGGTAGGCTTTAACCGCGGACCGTGGTTCGGCCGGATGATAGGAGGCGACCAACCCATGACGCTTCACTTTGTCACCCCCTCGTATACCTCGGGCACCCAAGGCGTGCAGCGGGGGCACGTGCTGATAGAGCCTACCTCGGAAAGCGAACTGAACCGGATGAAGCATGTGCTGAAAGGGGCTTGGGTGCTGGTTGACGGAAAGAGCAGCGGATGGCCGGTGGGACATTCCGACTCGTTGCGTGCGGCCATCAAGCAGGAGAATCTGGAGATAGCCCGCTACAACGACTCGCTGATGCGCCGGGGCGGGCATGACCGTGCGACCTATGAAAAGATGAAAAAGCCGAAAACATTCCCTGCTCTCTATTACGAAGAGATGGTAGAGGCCGGTGTGCTGGGCTTTATACAGAAGGCGGAGGTGCCTTTGCGTGCCTTGTACGACCGCGTGATGCTGCAACAGCAAAAGGTAGACTTTGACCACCTGCCTCGGGTGTGCGACATCAAACTGGATGAACATCAGTTTGACGTCATTTACCAGATGGCCAAGGAACGGCGCGACTTCTGGTTGGAATTTGATATCCGCAACCACTTCAAGCTGGGTCCCATCAAATATCACAATGTAGTAGGTTCTATCCGCGGCAGCAAATATCCGGATGAATATGTCATTGTTTCCGGTCACTTGGATGCCTATGATGTGGCCACCGGTGGTATAGACTGTGGTACGGGCATTGGCCCGATGATGGAAGCGGCCCGTCTGCTCGCTTTGTCGGGGGCGAAACCTAAACGTACCATTCTTTTCGTCGCCTTTGCCGGTGAGGAGTTCGGTCTGTTGGGTGCCCATGCTTATGTAAAGACGCACGAGAAGGAGTTGGGTAAGATTTCCAATCTGTTCAACCGCGATGGCGGACCTACTCCACCGGTTGGCATTGCCGTATCGCAAGCCATGCTGAAGGACTTTGAGGAGATTTGCCGTCCCATCAAGGACATCCGTCCCGACTATCCGTTTGAGGTAACGGTGGCCAAGCCTCGCAAGCGTCCCACTCAGACGGGAGGTACGGATGCTTCAGTCTTTGCAGTGGCAGGTGTACCAACCTTCGAGTTCACTACCCGCGACTTCAAGGGATATAATTTCAATTATGGGGAAATCTGGCATACCGAACGTGATGTGTTCAACAAGAATATACCCGAATATCAGGAACATACAGCCGTCGTGACAGCCATTGTCGCCTTGGGCGTGGCCAATCTGGACCATCTCCTGTCGCGTGAGGGTATGTATGCTGACGAATAATAATCTGATTTTGTAGCACAAGGCTTCTCACTGTAGCCATCGGTGCAGGCACGAGGATGTGTATCCGGAAAAGGAAGACACATCCTCGCGTTATATGGAGGCTTCAGAATGCTTTTTATATGGAATGGTGAGAATATTCATGCAAAAATAAAACTGGATATACAGCGTATATTCCAAAAAATCGCTACTTTTGCAGCCGATTAAGGAATAAATATGCAAAATGAAGAAGAAGGCAAACAGACTGGATGCAATTAAGATGATCATCTCCAGCAAGGACATCGGTTCGCAGGAGGAGTTGATGCAGGCTTTGGGCAAAGAGGGATTCCAATTGACGCAGGCCACGCTGTCGCGCGACTTGAAGCAGCTGAAGGTGGCCAAAGCCTCTAATACGAACGGGAAATACATCTATGTGCTCCCTAACAACATTATGTATAAGAGGCCGAACGAGCAGAGTGCCAGTGAAATGTTGATGAATAGTGGATTCGTCTCGCTCCAGTTCTCCGGCAACATCGCCGTGATACGCACCCGACCGGGCTATGCCAGCAGCATGGCGTACGACATAGACAATCGGGAGAATCCGGCCATATTGGGAACCATTGCGGGTGACGACACCATCATGATGGTGCTGAGGGAGGGAGTGTCGCATGGAATCGTCCGCTCCTTCTTGGCGGATATCATCCCTAACTTGGCATAGCGCATCTGCGGCGGAAGGAACGGTGATGTGTGCCTTCCGTATTCTTAGTGAGGAAGAACATAAAACATACAATAAACGAAATTAGTAATTTCAAAGAGAAATGGACTCAAAACAGATTGATGTGATGGTGGCTGATGCTTCGCATGAGGTGTATGTGGACAAAATTCTGGACACCATCCGCGAAGCCGCCAAAGTGCGTGGCACGGGTATTGCCGAACGCACACATGAATATGTGGCAACGAAGATGAAAGAGGGCAAGGCCATCATCGCCTTGTGCGGCAGCGACTTTGCCGGATTTACCTATATAGAGAGCTGGGGAAACAAGCAGTATGTAGCTACCTCTGGCTTGATAGTACATCCAGCCTATCGGGGATTGGGATTGGCCAAGCGAATCAAACAGGCCTCTTTCCGCCTGGCACGGCTGCGATGGCCTTGGGCCAAGATCTTTTCGCTGACCAGTGGCGCAGCAGTGATGAAGATGAACACAGAACTGGGTTATGTGCCTGTGACTTTCAATGAACTGACGGATGATGAGGCTTTCTGGAAAGGATGCGAGGGATGTATCAACCACGATATCCTGGTGGCAAAGAACCGCAAGTTCTGCATCTGCACCGCCATGCTCTATGATCCGAAACTGCACGATGAGGACAAAATTTAACGTAGAACAAAGAGTAAGGAACAAATATATGGAAGAGAAAAAGAAAAAAGTAGTAGTCGCTTTCAGCGGCGGGTTGGATACCTCGTTCACGGTGATGTATCTAGCTAAAGAGAAGGGGTATGAAGTGTATGCGGCTTGTGCAAACACCGGTGGATTCAGTGCCGAACAGCTGAAGACCAATGAGGAAAATGCCTACAAACTGGGTGCGGTGAAGTATGTGACGTTGGACGTTACGAGGGAATATTATGAGAAGAGCCTGAAGTACATGGTGTTCGGCAACGTGCTGCGCAACGGTACGTACCCTATTTCCGTCAGCTCGGAACGCATCTTCCAGGCTTTGGCCATCTCACGGTATGCCAACGAAATTGGAGCGGATGCTATCGCTCATGGCTCTACAGGTGCCGGCAACGACCAGATTCGTTTCGATATGACCTTTCTCGTACTTTCGCCGGGGGTGGAGATTATTACACTGACACGCGATATGGCATTGAGCCGTCAGGAGGAGATAGACTATCTGAACAAGAACGGCTTTGCAGCAGACTTTACGAAACTGAAATATTCATACAATGTAGGTATCTGGGGCACCAGCATCTGTGGTGGCGAAATTTTGGATTCGGCACAGGGGTTGCCCGAATCGGCCTATCTGAAACATTGCACCAAAGAGGGGCATGAGCAGTTGCGCCTGACCTTTGAACAGGGCGAACTGAAGGCAGTAAACGACGAACGCTTTGACGATCCCATTCAGGCTATCCAGAAGGTGGAGGAGATTGGAGCAGCGTATGCCATCGGCCGCGATATGCACGTGGGCGATACCATTATAGGCATCAAGGGACGTGTAGGCTTTGAAGCTGCAGCCTCTATGCTGATTATCGGTGCGCACCGTTTCCTGGAGAAATATACGTTGAGCAAATGGCAGCAGTACTGGAAGGATCAGGTTGCCAACTGGTACGGCATGTTCCTGCACGAGAGTGAATACCTGGAGCCGGTAATGCGCGATATCGAAGCGATGCTGGCCTCTTCGCAGCGTCATGTGAACGGTACCGCCATTTTGGAACTGCGTCCTTACTCGTTTGCTACGGTAGGTGTGGAGAGCGCAGACGATCTGGTGAAAAACAAGTTCGGCGAATATGGAGAGATGCAGAAAGGCTGGACGGCAGAAGACGCCAAGGGATTCATCAAGGTGACCAGTACAGCCCTGCGGGCTTATTATGCTAATCATAAAGAAGAGAAGGAGAACATCTGATGGAGAAGAAACTGACACGTTCCGTCAGCGACAAGATGCTGGGCGGTGTATGTGGTGGCCTTGCTGAATATTTGGGCTTGGATTCCACAATGGTGCGATTGGGATATGCTTTCCTCAGCCTTTTTACGGCTGCTTTTCCGGGTATCATGCTCTACATTGTGGCTTGTATTATCATCCCTAAAAAGAGTGTGGTATGATTAAAGTAGGAATCATCGGAGGTGCCGGCTATACGGCGGGCGAGTTGATACGGTTGTTGCTGAACCATCCGGAGGCGGAAATCAAGTTCATTAATAGCAGCAGCAATGCAGGTAACAAGATTACAGATGTACACGAGGGTCTGTATGGTGAGACCGATTTGGTCTTCACCGACGAACTGCCGTTGGACGAAATCGATTGCCTTTTCTTCTGTACCGCCCATGGTGATACGAAGAAGTTTATGGAGAGTCACAATGTGCCTGAGGAATTGCGCATCATCGACCTCTCCATGGACTATCGCCTGAAGAGTGACGAACACGATTTCATCTACGGATTGCCCGAACTGAACAGACGAGCTACCTGCAAGGCGCGTCACGTGGCCAATCCGGGATGCTTTGCTACTTGCATCCAATTGGGCCTGTTGCCCTTGGCCAAGAACCTGATGCTGAACAGCGATATCATGGTGAATGCCATCACCGGCAGTACGGGTGCCGGTGTGAAGCCGGGTGCTACCAGCCATTTCAGCTGGCGCAACAATAACCTGAGCATCTACAAGGCGTTCGAACACCAACATGTACCCGAAATCAGACAGTCGCTTTGCCAGTTGCAAAGTAGTTTCCAGTCAGAGATAGACTTCATACCCTACCGGGGCGATTTTGCGCGTGGCATCTTTGCTACCATTGTGGTGAGGACCAAGGTGGCTCTGGACGAGATTACCCGCATGTATGAAGAGTACTATGCGAAGGACTCGTTTACACACATCGTGGACAAGAATATTGACTTGAAACAGGTGGTGAACACCAACAAATGCCTGATTCATTTAGAGAAGCATGGCGACAAACTGCTCATCGTCTCTTGCATCGACAATCTGCTGAAGGGAGCCAGCGGCCAGGCTGTCCATAACATGAATCTGATGTTTAATCTGGAGGAAACTGTCGGGCTTAGATTGAAGCCGTCGGCTTTCTAACCATTTAGTTAAGTTTCGTATGGAATTATTTGACGTTTATCCATTATTTGATATTCATATTGTCAAAGGGAAAGGGTGTCACGTGTGGGATGAAAACGGAACGGAGTATCTGGACCTGTATGGAGGTCATGCCGTCATCAGCATCGGACACGCACATCCGCACTATGTAGAAGCCGTCAGCAGACAAGTGGCAACGCTGGGTTTCTACAGCAATTCTGTGATTAACAAATTGCAGCAGGAACTGGCACACCGTCTGGGCAAGGTGTGCGGGTATGATGATTATTCGCTCTTCCTGATTAACAGTGGAGCCGAAGCCAATGAAAATGCACTGAAACTGGCTTCATTCTACAACGGACGTACCCGTATCCTCTCGCTCTGCAAGTCTTTCCACGGACGTACTTCGTTGGCGGTGGAGGCAACGGACAATCCGAAGATTATCGCGCCTATCAATGCCAACAAACATGTCACCTATCTGCCGATGAACGATGTGGAGGCCATGCGCCGCGAGTTGTCCAAAGGAGACGTGTGCGCTGTGATTGTGGAAGGTATACAAGGCGTAGGAGGCATCCAGCTGCCGACCGATGAATTTATGCACGCATTGCGACAGGCTTGTGACGAACAAGACACGGTGTTGATACTGGATGAGATCCAGAGCGGCTATGGCCGCAGCGGACGCTTCTTTGCCCATCAGTGGAACGGCATCAAGGCCGATATCGTGACGGTAGCCAAAGGTATCGGCAACGGCTTCCCCATGGGAGGCGTGCTGATCAGCCCGCGTTTTACGCCTCTGTATGGCCAGTTGGGTACTACATTCGGCGGCAACCACTTGGCATGTAGTGCAGCCTTGGCTGTACTCGATGTGATGGAAGAGGAACGTCTGGTGGAAAATGCAGACAAGGTAGGTACGTATCTGCTGGAGGAGTTGAAGAAAATTCCCGCCATCAAGGAGGTGCGCGGACGTGGCTTGATGATTGGACTCGAATTTGAACAGCCCATCAAAGAACTGCGGCTGCGCCTGCTGAAGGAACAGCATGTCTTTACGGGCGTCAGCGGAACCAATGTCATCCGTCTCCTTCCGCCACTCTGTCTCTCTATGGAGGAAGCGGCAGAGTTTCTGGCACGTTTCAAGCAAATTCTGTAAAGAAGGCTTGAGGTGCCTCTCGGATTGGGGAAAACATACATTAGGGCGGACCTGTGTGTCCGCCCTGTGTGTTGCTTGCCGGCAGAGGTTCAGACGGACATGTAGCTCTCCCTTTGCAATTCAGGGCTTGCAATCATTCATCTTCCACTAATTTCAGACAAAAAAGTGTGGTAGCAATGGATTTACTATCAACAAAATTCGTACCTTTGCGCCACTAATTTAAATATGCGCGTACTTTTTAAATAAAAAATCATGTCTGAAACAAAAAGAATCAAAACTGCTTTGGTATCGGTATACCATAAGGAAGGTTTGGACGAAATCATTACCAAACTGCATGAAGAAGGGGTTGAATTCCTTTCAACGGGAGGAACACGTCAGTTCATCGAATCGCTGGGCTATCCCTGCAAGGCCGTAGAAGAACTTACCACGTATCCCTCTATTCTTGGCGGGCGGGTGAAGACGTTGCACCCGAAAGTGTTTGGCGGCATACTGTGTCGTCGCGGCTTGGAGCAAGACATGCAGCAGATTGAAAAATATGATATTCCTGAAATAGATCTGGTCATTGTAGACCTTTATCCGTTTGAGACCACTGTGGCCAGTGGTGCTGACGAACCTGCTATTATCGAGAAGATTGATATAGGCGGCATCTCGTTGATTCGTGCAGCGGCCAAGAACTTTAATGACGTGGTGATTGTGGCCAGTCAGGCACAATACCAGCCTTTGCGGGATATGCTGATGGAGCATGGAGCTACCTCTACGTTGGAAGAACGCCGCTGGTTTGCCAAAGAGGCATTTGCCGTATCTTCGCACTATGACTCGGCCATTTTCAATTACTTTGATGCCGGTGAGGGCAGTGCCTTCCGCCAGAGTGCCAACAATCCTAAGATGCTGCGCTATGGTGAGAATCCGCATCAGAAGGGTTACTTCTACGGCAATCTGGAAGCTATGTTCGACCAGATTCATGGCAAGGAAATCTCCTACAACAACTTGCTGGACATCAATGCGGCGGTAGATTTGATTGACGAATTCAACGAGACGACCTTTGCTATCTTGAAGCACAACAATGCTTGTGGACTGGCCAGCCGTCCCACGGTATTGGAGGCTTGGACGGATGCGTTGGCCGGTGACCCTGTGTCGGCTTTCGGTGGCGTGCTCATCACCAATGCCGTGATAAACCGTGCAGCTGCAGAGGAAATCAACAAAATATTCTTTGAAGTGATTATAGCTCCCGACTACGATGTGGATGCTCTGGAGATTCTGGGACAGAAGAAAAACCGTATCATCTTGGTGCGCAAACCGGCCGCTTTGCCTCGGAAGCAGTTTCGTTCGTTGCTGAACGGTGTGCTGGTGCAGGACCGTGACTTGAAGATTGAGACTTCGGATGAACTGAAGACGGTGACTAATCAGGCTCCAACGGCTCAGGAGATAGAGGATATGCTCTTTGCCAACAAGATAGTGAAGAACTCCAAGTCGAATGCCATCGTACTGGCCAAAGGTAAGCAGTTGCTGGCCAGCGGAGTGGGTCAGACCAGCCGGGTAGATGCCTTGAAGCAGGCTATTGAGAAGGCCAAGAGCTTTGGCTTCGACCTGCATGGTGCGGTGATGGCAAGCGATGCCTTCTTCCCCTTCCCCGATTGTGTGGAGATAGCCGGTAACGAAGGCGTGACAGCCGTTATCCAGCCGGGTGGAAGCATCAAAGACCAACTTTCGTTCGACTATTGCAACGAACACGGCATTGCGATGGTGATTACCGGCTTCCGTCACTTCAAACATTGATTCACGACTCATAATCGGGAATTATTAATTAACAAATTAAGGTTGATTCATAATTTATAAAATGGGATTGTTCTCTTTTACACAAGAAATAGCGATGGACTTGGGAACGGCCAACACCATTATCACAACGGGTGGTAAGATTGTGGTGGACGAACCTTCGGTGGTGGCCTTGGACCGTCGCACTGACAAGATGATAGCCGTGGGTGAGAAAGCAAAGATGATGCACGAAAAGACCCACGAGAACATACGTACGATACGTCCTTTGCGCGACGGCGTGATAGCCGACTTCTATGCTTGCGAGCAGATGATTCGCGGACTCATCAAGATGGTGAATACACGCCACCGGCTCTTCTCGCCCTCACTGCGCATGGTCATCGGCGTCCCCTCGGGCAGCACGGAAGTGGAACTGCGTGCCGTACGCGATTCGGCCGAACATGCCGGCGGACGGGATGTCTACCTTATTTTCGAGCCCATGGCGGCAGCCATCGGTATAGGCATCGATGTGGAGGCTCCTGAAGGAAACATGATTGTGGATATAGGTGGTGGCTCCACTGAAATCGCTGTCATCTCTTTGGGCGGTATCGTCTCCAACAACTCCATTCGCATCGCAGGTGATGACTTGACGGCAGATATCCAGGAGTATATGAGCCGTCAGCATAACGTGAAGGTGAGTGAACGTATGGCCGAGCGAATTAAAATCAATGTGGGAGCTGCTTTGACCGATCTGGGCGAAGAAGCGCCGGAAGATTACATCGTGCATGGTCCCAACCGAATCACAGCCTTGCCTATGGAAGTGCCCGTATGCTACCAGGAAGTGGCCCATTGCCTGGAGAAGTCTATCTCGAAGATTGAAACGGCTATCCTCAGCGCATTGGAGAACACGCCGCCCGAACTGTATGCAGACATTGTACACAATGGCATCTATCTGGCAGGAGGCGGTGCCTTGCTGCGCGGACTGGACAAACGATTGACGGATAAAATCAACATACCCTTCCACATTGCTGAAGACCCGCTCCACGCGGTGGCAAAGGGTACGGGTGTGGCACTGAAGAACGTCGACCGTTTCTCTTTCCTGATGCGATGAGGATATGCGCAATCTGCTGAATTTCCTTATCAGATACAATTACTGCTTCCTCTTCCTGTTGTTGGAAGTGGTTGGCTTTGTATTGTTGATCCGATTCAACCGCTATCAGCAAAGCGTATGTTTTACTTCGGCCAATCAGGTTGCGGGCAAGGTGTATGAAATTTCGGGAGGTATCCTCTCCTATTTTCATCTGAAGACCGTCAATGAGGATTTGTTGGACCGTAACCTGTGGCTGGAGCAGCGTGTCAGTCTGCTGGAGAAGACCCTGCACGAAAGGGGAATAGACTCTGCTCGTCTCTATAGTCTGGAACAAGCGGCGATGGACAGCCTGCGCATCTTCAAGGCCAATGTTATCAAGAACAGTCTGAATCGTGCAGACAACTACATCACGCTGGATAAAGGAGCCCGCGAAGGCATTCGCCCGGAGATGGGGGTGATAGATGCCAACGGAGTGGTAGGTATCGTCTATAAGACCTCGGCGCACTATGCGTTGGTCATCCCATTGCTGAACAGCAAGTCGAGCATCTCATGCAAGATATTGGGCAGCGACTATTTCGGCTACATGAAGTGGGAGGGAGGAGATTCGCGCTTCGCCTATCTAAAGGACCTTCCCCGCCATGCCGAGTTTAATCTGGGCGATACGGTAGTCACCAGCGGCTATTCTGCCGTTTTCCCCGAGGGGGTAATGGTGGGCACGGTAGATGACATGCAGGATTCGCATGACGGACTCTCTTATCTGCTGAAGGTGAAGCTGGCGACAGACTTCGGCAAGGTAAGCGACGTTCGCATCATTGCGCGTAGCGGACAGTCAGAAGAGAAGGAACTGGAACGCAGCGTCGAATGAACGGACGCTCCACGATAACTGAATGCTAATCAATCTAATTTCCGGATAAGCGTTGATACTTAATTATCTACATAAGGTAGGGTGGCTTGTTGGTTTGGCATTGCTACAGGTGCTCATTCTGAACAACGTGCATATCGCCGGATATGCCACTCCTTTTCTGTATGTCTACCTGATACTGAAGTTTGAATCGGGCATCTCGCGCAATGTGCTCATGCTGTGGGCTTTTGCCTTGGGACTGGTGGTCGATGTCTTTTCCGACACGCCAGGACTGAATGTATCCTCTACGGTGTTGCTTGCCTTTGTGCGTCCGTTCTACTTGCGCCTTTTCCTGTCGCGCGATGTACTTGAAAGCATCGTTCCTTCGGTCCGCACCATGGGTACTTCTTCGTTCTTGAAGTATCTGTTCGCCTGTCTGTTGACCCATCACTTCATGTTGTTCGTTCTTGAGTTCTTCTCGTTTGTCCATGTAGGCTCTCTTTTGCTACGTATCTTGTCCAGCACCCTGCTCACCATAGCTTGTGTGATGGCTTTTGAAGGAATCCGGAAAAAGAAATAGCATGAAAGATTATACCCTGGAGAAACGTAAATATGTGATAGGGGCAACGGCTGCTTTTATTGTATTGGTCTATCTGATACGGCTGTTCGATCTGCAGATTATGACGGATGACTATAAGAAGAATGCAGACAGCAATGCCTTTCTGAACAAGATTCAGTACCCGTCACGCGGAGCCATCTACGACCGGAACGGCAAGCTTCTTGTATTTAATCAGCCGGCCTACGACATTACTTTTGTTCCCCGTGAAGTCACCTCATTGGATACATTAGACCTTTGCCGGACGCTGAATATCACCCTGGAACAGTTTGACAAGCGGATGAAGGATGTGAAGAACCGCTGGATGAATCCGGGCTACTCCAAATATACCCATCAGGTCTTTATGACCCAGTTGTCGGCTGAGGAGTGCGGTGTGTTTCAAGAGAAACTTTTCAAGTTCCCAGGCTTCTACATTCAGCGGCGTACCATCCGTCAGTATACGTACAATTCGTCCGGACACGTGCTGGGAGACATTGGAGAGGTATCGAAGCGCGACATCGAGAATGACGACTATTACATCCGTGGCGACTACATCGGCAAGCAGGGCATCGAGAAGTCGTATGAGAAATACTTGCGTGGAGAGAAGGGAGTGGAAGTGTTGTTGCGTGATGCGCACGGACGTATACAAGGACATTACATGGACGGACGTTTTGACCGTCCGTCGATACCCGGCAAGAATCTGACTCTGGGTATTGATATCGACCTGCAGATGTTGGGCGAGCGGTTGTTACAGCACAAAATCGGAGCCATCGTGGCCATTGAGCCGGCTACAGGCGAGATACTTTGCATGGTCTCTTCCCCTTCGTTCGACCCTCATCTGATGATAGGTCGCCAACGTGGAAAGAATCATCGTATGCTGCAGTTAGATAAGCAGAAGCCGTTGCTCAACCGGGCCATCATGGGTGTCTATCCTCCGGGTTCAACCTTCAAGACGGCTCAGGCACTGACGATGTTGCAGGAGGGCATCATTCAGGCTACCACGCCTGCTTTCCCTTGTGCTCACGGCTTCAATTACCGCAGTCTGCGGGTAGGATGTCACGGCCATGCCTCTCCGTTGCCGTTGATTCCGGCTATTGCCACCTCTTGCAACTCCTATTTCTGTTGGGGACTGTTCCGTATGTTCAGCGACAAGAAGTACGGGTCGCCTCAAAATGCCATTACGGTGTGGAAGGATCACATGGTGTCGCAAGGTTTCGGGTATAAGCTGGGCACCGACCTGCCCAGTGAGCAGCGTGGCTTCATACCCAACTCCAAAACCTATGACCGCGCTTATAGGGGCTCATGGAACGGACTGACGGTAATCAGTATCTCCATCGGGCAGGGAGAAATCCTGGCCACTCCTCTGCAGATAGCCAACTTGGGTGCCACCATCGCCAACCGAGGCCACTTCATCACGCCGCATATTGTCCGGGAGATAGAGGACAATGAGCTGGACAGCCTCTATCGGACTCCCCGTTACACTACCATCGACCGTAGCCATTACGAAGAGGTGGTGAAGGGGATGCGTGCAGCAGTGACAGGCAGCACTGGTAGCGCCACTTGCCGCATGGTGAGCACCATCCTGCCGGGTGTGGAGGCTTGCGGAAAGACGGGTACCGCCCAAAACAAGGGAAAGGACCACTCCGTATTCATGGGATTTGCTCCGATGGACAATCCGAAGATAGCCATTGCGGTCTATGTAGAGAACGGAGGTTTCGGTGCTACGTATGGTGTGCCGATAGGAGCCATGATGATGGACCAGTACCTCCATGGCAAGCTCTCTCCCGAGAACGAACTGAGAGCCGAAGAGTTTAGCAACCGAGTGATTTACTATAGCGATGAAGAGCGATGATGCGCAGAGATGAAACTATTTGGAAGTCGTTGGATTGGGTGACTATCGTAGTCTATCTGATGCTGATTGTGTTTGGCTGGTTCAGTGTATGTGGGGCCAGTTACGACTATGGCGACCGTGATTTTCTGGATTTCTCTACCCGTGCAGGTAAGCAGTTCGTATGGATTGTCTGCTCATTTGGCCTGGGCTTCGTATTGCTCATGCTGGACGATACGGTCTACGACTTCTTCTCATACCTTATATATATAGGTATGATGCTATTGCTGATAGTGACCATCTTCATTGCGCCCGATACCAAAGGCTCCCGTTCGTGGCTCATATTGGGACCCGTCAGTCTCCAGCCGGCCGAGTTCGCCAAATTTGCCACAGCGTTGGCGTTGGCCAAGTATATGAATGCATACGGCTTCACGATGAAGAACCTGAAGAGTGCCTGTATGCTTGCCTTCCTCATCCTGTTGCCGATGGGGTTGATAGTCATGCAGCGTGAGACGGGTTCTGCATTGGTCTATTCCGCTTTCTTCCTGATGCTTTATCGGGAGGGAATGCCGGGTGTCGTGCTCTTCTCCGGTGTCTGTGCGGTGATTTATTTTGTTGTAGGCATCCGTTTCCAGCAGGAGATGATTGCAGATACCCCGACCTCTATCGGCGAGTTTGCGGTGCTGCTGATGGTATTGCTGTCTGCTGCAGGCATGGTGTGGGTCTATTGTAAGAAGTGGATTCCGGTTCGCAACATCTTGTGTGTTTCATTGGCTTCGTTGTCGGTGGCCTACCTGGTCTCCCGATACCTGCTTCCGTTCAACTTGGTATGGGTAGAGTGGGGGCTTTGTGTGTTGCTCATAGGCTATCTCCTCTTTTTGTCGCTCGCCCATCACCATTCCAGCTATCTCCTGATAGGATTGTTTGCCATCGGAAGCATCGGTTTCCTCTACTCCAGCGATTATTTCTTCAACGATGTGCTGGAGCCTCACCAGCAAATCCGCATCAAGGTGGTACTGGGCATGGAGGAAGACTTGGCCGGAGCCGGGTACAACGTCAACCAGTCGAAGATTGCCATCGGATCGGGGGGGCTCACTGGAAAAGGTTTTCTGAACGGTACGCAGACAAAGTTGAAGTATGTGCCCGAGCAGGATACCGACTTTATATTCTGCACGGTTGGTGAGGAAGAGGGATTTGTGGGAGCTGCCGGTGTGCTCCTGCTGTTTCTTGTCTTGATTTTGCGGTTGATTGTGCTGGCCGAACGTCAGCCGTCTGTCTTCGGGCGAGTCTATGGCTATTCAGTCCTCAGCATTTTCCTGTTTCATCTCTTTATTAATATCGGTATGGTGCTGGGCTTGACGCCTGTCATAGGCATTCCGCTACCATTCTTTAGCTACGGAGGCTCGTCCCTGTGGGGTTTTACCATCTTGCTGTTCATCTTTTTGCGGATTGATGCCAGCAGGCATCGTTGGCTCTCTTAGGGGAAAGTTACCGCTCCAGTCTGATGCCGATGTCATTGAGCCCGGGCAGTATGGAGTCAGGAAGGAGTGAGAATACCCGTATTCGATAGGTGCCGGGACAGTGGACGTGGATGCCTCCTGCTGCGGCTGTATACTGATACAGGTTGCTCTGCCCACGCCCTATCCAGTGTCCCGCCTCGTCAGCCAGAAGCAGTTGAAGCGTATCAGTAGGCAGCGACAGCGAGTCGGGTGTGGTGACAGCTATGCCTACTGCCAGGTTGCGGTATGGATAGTCGTTCCGGTTACGCACTTCCAGGTCCATCCGGTACATCCGTGCCGAGTCGGCTGTCTCCACAGCAAAGGAGAGGGTGTCGTTTCGTTGCCATCCAGCCTCAGGAATCGAGTGGTATTGATAATAGGCAATCTTCTGCTGGCAGCCGGTCAAGGTGACTGCCAGCAGAAGGAACGCTTCCCACATCCTGCTCCTCTGTCCGTGTGCGGAGTTCCCCTTATGATTGTGCAGGCTGCTCATCCGTACTCTTTTTCTGTGCTTCTTTGGATGGTGAACCCTGTTTCTTGGGGCGTGGCTGTGCGTCTTTGGGTTGACCTTTCTGTCGGGGCTGCCCATCTTTCTGTCGGGCCTTCTGTCCTTTCTGCCGTCCCTGGCCCTCTTTCGGCTTGTCGGCTTGCGGCTCTTTGTTTGCCTTGGCAGCCTGTTCTTTCGGCTTGGCCTCCTGAGCAGCTTTCACTTGCTCTTCCCCTTCGGGACGTACATTGCCGGCACTGCCCTTTTTCTTTTTCTTCTTGCCTTCGCTACTGTTGTTGCCCCCCTTGTTCTTGCGGGTGCGGTCAAAGCGGGTCAGGCTCTCTTGTTCCACCAGGTCAACAGCTTTCTTCGATTCCGAGTGCCGTTCTTCTTCATTCAGATTGTCCGGCTTGATGCCCCGTTTGTTCAGTCCGATCACTTCGAATGCCCTCCGTCCGCTGATGGTCACCAGATTGGCCGGGATGGCTTTGTCGGTTGAGTATGTTACCTGGTTGCTCAGGATGTCAGCCTTGAAGAAGTAGAACGTCCCGTCCTTGGTCTCTAAGGTAATCTCTTTGGACGGAAGACGTTTCTGGGCCTCTACGTAGCAGTCTACCTCGTAGTTCAGGCAGCATTTCAGTTTGGCGCATTGGCCGGCCAGTTTTTGCGGGTTGAGTGAGATGTCCTGATAGCGGGCTGCGCTGGTTGAGACCGAGACGAAGCTGGTCATCCAGGTAGCGCAGCACAGTTCGCGTCCGCACGGGCCGATGCCGCCGATGCGTCCCGCTTCCTGACGCGCTCCAATCTGTTTCATCTCAATGCGTACACGGAAGACCTCGGCAAGCACCTTGATGAGCTGGCGGAAGTCCACACGTCCCTCGGCTATGTAGTAGAAGATGGCCTTGTTGCCGTCTCCCTGATACTCCACGTCGCCAATCTTCATGTCCAGGTTCAGGCTCAGGGCGATTTGGCGCGAGCGTATCATTGTGTCGTGCTCGCGTGCTTTTGCCTCGCGGTATTTGTCCATATCCACGGGCTTTGCCTTGCGGTAGATACGCTTGATGTCGGCTTCCGATTTGATGTTGGCCTTGCGCAGCTGGAGGGGAACGAGTCGTCCTGTCAGTGTGACCACACCGATGTCATGTCCGGGTGAGGCTTCGACGGCCACGATGTCTCCCTTCTGCAGCGGCAGTCCGTTGCTGTTGTGATAGTATCCTTTGCGGGTGTTCTTGAACTGCACCTCCACCAGGTCGGTCTCCTCGTCGTTGCCGGGGATGTCTGCCAGCCAGTCGTAGGTGTTCAGTTGCTTGTCCTGTCTGCCGCAGCTCCTGCAACAGAGTCCGCCGCTTCCGTTATGTAGTTTATATTCCATATCTCTTGAGTATTTAAGTTTATCAGTTTATGAGGCTTATTTGTTTTTCTTTCAGTTCTGTTTCAGCAGCACGATCATCTTCAGTGAAAAGTCGAAGAATACCATCCGTGCGTTTACATTCTGTTCGATGTGCAGTTGGGCTTCTGTCAATTCGTTCATAATTCCCATCACGTTTCGTTCGTTGACAAACGGGGCGAAGCGGGTGGCAAACTGTTGCTCATCGGTTGTCAGGTAGTTCATCTCCGGCTGGTGCAGGTTGAAGACGAAGTTTTCCCGAATCATGCGCTGGCAGTACATCAGAAAATTCTTCTGGCGTTCGCGTCCCATACCGGCCAGTTGCTCGCTCCATTGCTTCATCTCTTTGATTTTGCGTTGGTACGAGAGACGCATCAAGCTGACAAAGAGGTCGAAGAACAGCCGGTTCTCCTCGCTCAGATGGATGGTCTCAAGGGCCTTCACAAAGTTGCCGTTGGCCAGATGGGCCACATTCTGTGCATCGGCAGCCTGCAGGCCGAAGCGTCGGGTCAGTGCCTGCGTTATCTCCGTTTCGTGGATACAGGGCACATTAAAGCGTTGGGTACGGCTGATGATGGTGGTGAGCAACATCTCCGGAGTCTCGCTTACCAGCAGGAACAGCGTCTGTGCGGGAGGCTCTTCCAGCAGCTTCAGCAGTTTGTTGGCACACACTTCGTGCAGCTTCTCGGGCAGCCATATCAGTGCAATCTTGTATCCGCCTTCGCTTGACTTCAGACTTAGCTTGCGGGTGATTTCGTCACTCTCCTTGGCATAAATCAGAGGCTGGCCGTTTTCTGCATCCATTTCGTCCAGCCAGTGGTTCAGTCCGAAGTAGGTGCTCCCCGTCAGCAGGCGGCGCCAGGCTGCTATGTAGTCGTCGCACACCTCCTTCTTCGCTTTGGCATTTCGCACGATAGGGAAGACGAAATGTACGTCGGGATGCACCAGCTTCTCCCACTTTACGCACGAGGGACATACACCGCAGGCATCTTCAGCCGTGCGGTGCGGACACGACAGATAGCGTGCGTAGGCCAGTGCCAGCGGAAGCTTTCCGGCTCCTGCCGGTCCGCAGAACAGCCGGGCGTGAGGAATACGTCCCTCTGCCACTTCCTGCCGCAATCGTTGCTTGGCCTCTTCCTGTCCGATGACGTCGTTAAAGCTGAACATCTCTTTATCTGTTGTTTTATGGGGTCAATAAATCTGCTTGGCCACCTCGCGTATGCTGTCTGTGGCACCCACGGTGTAGAAGTGCAGGCTGGGTACTCCGTATGCCATCAGTTCACGGCATTGTGCGATGCACCACTCGATGCCTACCTGTGCAGCCTGTGCGTCGTCCTTGCATTTCAGTGCCTCGTGGGTCAGTTCCTCAGGCAGGTCCACTTTAAAGGTCTTGGGAACCACATTCAGTTGCGACAGCTTCTTGAAAGGCTTGATGCCGGGGATGATGGGGATGGTGATACCCTCCTTGCGGGCACGTTCTACAAAGGCAAAATACTTGCGATTGTCGTAGAACAGTTGCGTCACGGCGTATGCAGCACCGGCCTCTACCTTCTGTTTCAGCCAGTAGATGTCGCTTTCCATATTGGGAGCCTCCTCGTGCTTTTCGGGATAGCAGGCCACACCGTAGCTGAAGGGGGTAGCTGTCACCTTCATCTCCGACCCGTCTACAAAGATGCCCCGGTTGAAGTCGTTGATCTGCTGTTGCAGCTCGATGGCGTGCCGATAGCCGTCTCCTGTGGGTGTAAATACCGATTCGTGCTTTCCCTTGTCACCGCGCAGCACCAGCAGGTCGGTGATGCCCAGAAACTGCAGGTCCAGCAGTTCGTACTCAATGTCCTCGCGGGTGTTGTCGCTGCAGATGATGTGGGGTACCGTGGTGATGCCATACTTGTTCTGTATGGCGGCGGCTACGGCCACGGTGCCGGGACGGCGGTACAGCTTGTCGCGTCGGAACAGTCCGTCGCCCAAGTCCCGGTAGATGTATTCGCTGCGGTGGGTGGTGATGTTGATGTATTTGGGGTCAAAGGGCCGCAAGGTGTCGATGTCGCGATACAGCTTCTCGATGCCCGTTCCTTTGAGCGGGGGCAGTATCTCGAACGAGAATGCGGTCGATTGGGTACTGTTGATCAGTTCTGTTACTTTCATTGTCTATATCGGTTTCTATCTGTTACGTCAGCAGACGTATCGTGTACATTGGGAACAAATGTACGAAAAAAAATGAAACGCCGTGCTTTTCGGGCAGCGGTATCTGTTAGAATTAGAAAAATTAAACAGAGGAAGGAGCCGATTGGCAACTGCCAGGCTATGTTGCAGTGAAGTGATACTGTGTGAAAAAACACTAAAATCTCACGTCCCTCTGCATACAAGGTCTGAAGTTTTTGCGTACCTTTGTCCATCGAAAAATCAACATGTAGTGCCCTGCCACGTAAGTCTAGTTGACTTCTGTGGCAGGGCATTGCTTTTTGTTTGTACGTAAGCGACTACAATATAAAACTTACTATAATGAATCAGACAACAGACAACAGACTTTGGACAGGTTCCTTCATCAAGATCTGTCTCGTGAACTTCTTCATTTTTGTCAATTTCCACGCCTTGCTGCCTACTTTTCCTTTCTTTGTCACCTATTTGGGAGGCGATGCGGTAGCCATCGGCCTGGCAACTGCCCTGTTCAGCATTGCCTCCATCGTGTCGAGGCCGTTTGTGGGTTGGCTGGTCGACAGCAAGGGGCGTTGCACCATGCTGGTCGTCGGCTTGATAGGTATGACACTGCTTCCGATGGGCTATTTTGTTTCGTCGGGCATCGCCTGGGCCGTTCTGCTACGTACCGTTCACGGCGCGTTCCATGCCGCTTCCAGCAACGCTTCCTCCACGTGGGTGACGGACATCGTCCCTCACACCCGGATGGGCGAGGGGCTGGGCATGTATGGTCTCTCTATGGCACTGTCCACAGCAGTGGCGCCTGCCTTGGGACTGGGTGTGATGAACGCATGGGGCTTCCGTCCCTTGTTTGCCGTCACCACGCTGGCCGGCCTGATTGCCTTGCTGATAGGCATCAGCATCCGTCAGCGCAACTATACGCTCTCTGCTGCTCCCTTACGATTGAACCAGCTGTTTGAGCGCATGTCGTTGCCGGCAGCCGTCACGCAGTTTTTCTTCATGATGGCTTATGGAGTGGTCGAGGTCTATGTGGCCATCTATGCAGCCGGACATGGATTGCCCGGTGGAGGCATCTACTTCATCTGCATCGCGCTGGCTACCGTGGCAACCCGATTGCTGCTGGGACGTGCGATTGACAGGCATGGTGAAGGGGTGCTGGTCTATACGGGGAACGGAGCCATCATTGCAGGCATATTGCTGCTGGTGTTTGCCCACAATGCACCCTGCTATCTGCTTTCCGCTTTGCTGTTAGGCTATAGCTTTGGTGCTGTGCAGCCTTCGTTGCAGACCATGGCCATGCATGCCGTGGCCCCCGAACGTCGCGGAGCCGCCAATTCCACCTTCTTTGTTGCTTTCGACCTGGGCATCGCCTTGGGCGGATTTCTGGCCGGTGTGCTGGTCAAGCAGTGGGGCTACGATGTCATGTTCCTCCTCATCGCCTGTTCCAGCGTACTCTCCATCGCATATTATCACCTGTTCGGACGCAATCATGCCTCTTCTTTCAATCCGCGTAGCCGTCAGGCTCAGGCTTCTGTTGCCTCCTCTGCAGCTGTGGCATCGGCCGACCGCAGACTGCCGCTGGTCATCACCATCTCGCGTGAGTATGGAAGCGGTGGGCGTCACATCGGTGAGCTGCTTGCCCGGAAGCTGGGTATCGGCCTGTACGACAAGAGTCTGATTGAGCTGACAGCCCGTCAAAGCGGATTGAACAGCGAACTGGTAAAGGAGCAGGAACAGGTAGTGGAAGGCCGTCTGCCTTACGACAATCCCTTGCAGACGGCCATGTTCAAGGCGCAGGAGGCAATGATTCGCGATATCGCCCGTCAAGGCAGCTGTGTCATTGTAGGCCGTCTGGCCAATTTCATCCTGCGGGGTGACGAATGCCGTTGTTACAACATCTTCATTTATGCCAATCGTGCCTACCGACTGAAGCATATCGTGGCGGAGTATGGCGTGGCTGAGGAGGAAGCAGCCGCACGTATGCAACGTACCGACCGCGAGCGCAGTGAGCACTGTCTGCACTACACCGGTTACGAGTGGGGTGCCTATTCCAACTACCATCTGATGATTGATAGTGCTGCGTTGGGCGATGAGGAGACGGCCGAACTGATTTGCCGCAGTGTGAAGCCCATGCTTTCATAAGAAGTCAATTGGAAATTTAAAATTAACAATTTAAAATTTAAAGTGACGCTCGCTCGGAGAAGATTGCTGATTCAATCATTTGTGCGGGATGTGTACTTTTTCTTTTGTCTTGAAACAAAAGAAAAAGATACCAAAAAGAAAAATTCAAGGCTCACGTCTTCGTCGCTACTCCGACATTGCCTGAAGGGGTCGTCGCGGAACTCGCTGCGCTCAGACAGCCGCTCCTCCTGCCCTTCAGCCAACGCCTCCCCTTCACGCTCCTACGCCTAGGCCAATCCC
>SAMEA3663297__coassemble_518_pt1 | contig 20207 bp, 13 predicted proteins | sample SAMEA3663297__metabat2_low_PE_003 | metagenome-assembled genome bin SAMEA3663297 (sample SAMEA3663297) | pig gut metagenome | biome: pig gut; feature: pig-associated habitat; material: faeces | place: China | collected 2013
AGATAAGTGAAAAATCTGACACGGCAAAATCCTGGGCAACTTTTTGTTGCTCAGTAACTTATAAATAAAGTTAAATTATAGTGTTGCGGAATTAAGGAGTATTTAAAGGAATAGATTCAGTTAGAGCACGATTAATTTCGGATTTTCCCGGCACTTGTGCTACATGCTTTGACGCAAATAATCATTACAAGCCCATTGAAAGAAATTCAGGCAGTCCTGATCCAGTATAACTAAATCTTGCTGCTTCATCATTGATAATCGATGAAAATTCCGTAAGTTTGCAGTCAAATTTACGACATACGCCACATGGAAGCATTACAATTCAACCCTACGGAAGAGATGTTGCTGATGGTTGCAGCAGCTTTGTTCGTCGTCCAACTCATCTATTATGTCACCCTTTATGGCCGCATATACCGTCGCCAACGTGCTGTTGACGGCAATGAACACCATTTTACCCAGGATTTTCCGCCTATCTCCGTCATCATCTGTGCCCGCGAGGAGTGCGAGAATCTGCGTCGTAACCTGACTTCCATCTTGGAGCAGGATTATCCCTGCTTCGAAGTCATTGTCATCAATGACGGACATGCTGACGAAAGCGAGGACTATCTCACGCTGCTTGAAGAGCGGTATCCGCATCTTTATCATAGCTTTGTGCCCGATTCGTCGCGATACATCAGTCGCAAGAAGCTGGCACTTACGCTGGGCATCAAGGCCAGCAAGTACGACTGGCTGGTGCTGACCGAGGCCAAAGCCGCTCCTGCCTCCAACCAGTGGCTGCGTCTGCTGGCCCGTAACTTCACCTCTCATACCTCCATCGTGCTGGGCTATAGCGGCTACGAGCGGGGGCATGGCTGGTTGCACAAGCGTGTTTCGTTTGACAACCTCTTTACCGGTATGCGCTATCTGGGCTTTGCGTTGGCAGGTCATCCCTATATGGCCATCGGCCGCAACCTGGCCTATCGCAAGTCGCTGTTCTATTCAGCCAAAGGCTTCACGGCCCATCTCACGCTGCAGCGTGGCGATGACGATCTGTTTGTCAATCAGGTGGCTCGTGGAGAGAATACGCGGGTCGAGACCGATGCGGCTGCCGTGATGCGTATTCCGCCCGTCTCACGTGCCAAGGACTGGCGTGAGGAGAAAATCGGTTATGCCTCCACAGCCCGTCTCTACCGGGGAGTGCAGCGCTGGCTGTTGGGTGCAGAGACGTTGACTCGTCTTGCCTTCTATGTTTCGTGGGTGTGGCTGCTGCTGCTCTCCCTTCTGGAGGCCCATTGGTTGGGTGCCGGATTGGCGTTGCTGCTCTTCCTGCTGCGATGGGTACTGCAGCTGTATGTCATCAATCACACTGCTGCCGCTCTTGAGGAGAAGCGTCGCTATTATCTCTCCCTGCCGCTGTTCGACCTGCTGCAACCTTGTCAGTCTCTCCGCTGGAAGCTCTACTGCCTCTTCCGGAAGAAGAGCGACTTTTTGCGGAAGTAAACGCTATCTATCCGGGTAGATTGGACGAATGTCTGTAGGTGTTTTGTGAACCATTTTCAAATTTCCCAAGCTGGACGTAATCCTAAAAATGCGGTTTTATAATTCGTTGAAAAACAATGTATTATAGAGGTCTACATTCAGTCGTATCATGAAATAGTTTCAGAATACGACTGAATGTAGCACCCTTTAAACCGCATAAATTTCCCTATTAATTTGTCCGTATTTTTCTGTGTTTCCTGCTGCTGTGGAAGTCTGACTTACTTCCCTCTGTAGCCTTCACGGAATGAACGGCAGGGAAGAGCGTTTCAGACCTCTTTTCCCCGCAGGAACACACGGTTGATGAGGGGTGAGGTGTAAGCGTAAGGGATGAAGCTGACCGATGGAATAGGGGTGGTGATGAAGAAATTGGCTACCTTGCCCACGGTAATGGAACCATACTCTTTACTCAGCCCCATGGCATAGGCCGCATTGAGGGTAGCGGCATTGATGGCCTCCTCCGGCAACAGACGCATCTTGATGCAGGCCAGTGAGACGACAAACTTCATGTCACCCGATGGGGTAGAGCCGGGGTTGTAGTCGCTGGCTACGGCAAGACCAAGTCCGGCATCAATCATCTTCCGGCCCGGTGCAAAAGGCATGTTCAGGAAGAAGGAGGTACCGGGTAGGGCGGTAGGCATGGTATCGCTGCCCCGTAAGGTCTCTATCTGCTCGTCGGCCATGCTCTCCAGATGGTCTACAGAGAGGGCATGGTGGGCTACACCTACTTCCACTCCGCCCGATGAGGCCAGCTCGTCGGCATGTATCTTGGGACGCATACCCCAGCGGGCACCGGCTTCCAGGATGCGTGAGGTCTCGTCGGTGGTGAAGAATCCTTTGTCGCAGAATACGTCAATGTAATCGGCCAACCGCTCTTTGCCCACTTCAGGAATCATCTCGTTGACAATCAGGTCTACATACTGCGGCTGGGTATATTGCCTGCCTACGGCATGGGCACCGAGGAAGGTAGAGACGATGCGTACGGGCAGTGTCTCCTTCATCCGCTGTATCACTCGCAACATCTTCAGCTCATCAGCCGTGTTCAGTCCGTAGCCGCTCTTTATCTCGATGCAGCCCGTACCTTTCCTTATCATTTCCCAGGCACGAGTCACGGCCTGGTTATAGAGTTGCTCTTCGGAAAGGGTGTGAAGCAGGTCGGCCGAGTTGAGTATGCCGCCGCCCCGACGGGCTATCTCGGCATAGCTCATCCCTTTGATTTTGTCAACGAATTCAGCCTCACGACTGCCTGCATAGACGATGTGCGTATGCGGGTCGCACCATGAGGGTAGCACCATACATCCGGTGGCATCTACTTCGATGTCTGCCTGTTGATGGTGTGTCGGACAGGTGGACATCTCGCCGTACCCGGCGATGTGTTCATCCTCTACCAGCAGCCAGGCGTTCTCTATCTGGCCCAGTTGAGCCATCTGCGCGCCCTGCAGACGTATGGCTTCTCCGGAGCATACGCCTGCCAGGGTTTTGATGTTAACAATCAGTGTACGCATGTGGACATCACTTTCTGAGGAATTCAACAGATTTCTGGATGTAGGGGTACATCACCTCATCGTTGATGATGAAGGGTACCTCTTTGCGGAAGGCATCAAATATCTCCTGAATGACGGGCGAGGACCTGAGCGGACGGCGGAACTCCAACGCTTGAGCGGCATTGAACAACTCGATGGCCAGCACACGCTCAGTGTTGAGCACTACCTTGTAGAGCTTGATGGCAGCATTGGCTCCCATGCTTACATGGTCTTCCTGTCCTTGGCAGGAGGGGATGCTGTCCACCGAGGCTGGTGAGCAGAGGCTCTTGTTAAGGCTTACTACCGAGGCAGCCGTATATTGCGTAATCATGAAGCCGCTGTTGACACCGGGATTGGCTACCAGGAAACTGGGCAGTCCTCGTGTGCCGGACACGAGTTTGTAGATGCGGCGTTCGGAGATGTTGGCCAGTTCGCTCAATGCAATGGCCAGGAAGTCCATCGGCAGGGCAATGGGTTCGCCGTGGAAGTTACCGGCCGAGATGATGAGGTCGTCGTCGGGGCAGACGGTAGGATTGTCGGTAGCCGAGTTGATTTCTGTATCAATGACCGACTCTACATAAGCCATGGTGTCTTTGGCTGCACCGTGCACCTGAGGTATGCAACGGAACGAGTAGGGGTCCTGTACGTAGGGCTTGGGCTTCTCGATAATCTCACTGCCAGCCAGCAGCTCGCGCATACGTGCTGCGGTCTCTATCTGTCCCTTGTGCGGACGTACCTGGTGTACCGCGTCGGTAAAGGGCTCCACCAAGCCGTTGTAGGCATCGAGTGACATGGCGGCAATCTTGTCGGCCCATTCGTTGAGCCGATGACTTTGCAGCAAGGCCCATACGGCAAAGGCACTCATGTTCTGGGTACCGTTGAGCAGGGCCAGACCCTCTTTGGAAGCCAGTTGGATGGGTTGCCAGCCCATGGTCTGCAGCAACTGCTTGCCGCTCATTACTTCCCCTTTGTATTCCACTTCACCCAGTCCGATGAGGGGCAGAGAGAGGTGTGCCAAGGGAACAAGGTCGCCCGAAGCTCCCAGGGAACCTTGCATGTACACAATGGGGTAGATATCGTTGTTGAAGAAGTCGATAAGACGTTCTACGGTATCGAGCTTGCAGCCGGAGTAGCCGTAACTCAATGACTGGATTTTCAGCAACAGCATGATTTTTACAATCTCGTTGGGCACACGGTCGCCTGTGCCGCAGGCGTGCGACATCATGAGGTTGATTTGCAGTTGGGCCAGGTAATCCTGCCCGATGGACACGTTGCAGAGTGAGCCGAAGCCGGTGGTCACTCCGTAGACGGGTTTGCTGTTGGTTGCAATTTTCTTGTCAAGGTATTCGCGGCAGTGTTGGATGCGGGTGCGTGCATCGTCACTGAGTTCCAAAGGTAGTCCGTTGCGGATAATCTCTCCTATCCGCTGTAAAGTAAGATGTTCGGCTGATATCAAATGTTTTTCCATTATGGGTCAGTATGTTAATAGGGTTAAGAATGAAATGCAGTATCAATGATGTCATCGTCTACCAGGTTAGGCAGTGTCACGGTCAGTCCGGGTGTACGTGCCATCTCACGTTCAATGCTTCTTACAGAGCCTTCGTTGCGTGCCCAGCTTCTGCGGGCAATGCCGTTGTTGACGTCCCAGAAGAGCATCTCGCGGATGTGTCGTTCGCTCTCTGTACCGCCGTCAATCACCATGCCGAAACCGCCGTTGATGACTTCGCCCCAGCCTACGCCGCCGCCGTTGTGCAGCGACACCCAGGTAGCACCGCGGAAAGAGTCGCCGATGACATTCTGCACAGCCATGTCGGCACAGAACTGCGATCCGTCGTAGATGTTGCTGGTCTCCCGGAAGGGGGAGTCGGTACCCGACACGTCGTGATGGTCGCGTCCCAGCACTACCGGACGGCTGATTTCACCGCGTTGGATGGCCTCGTTGAAGGCAAGTGCAATCTTGGAGCGTCCTTCGGCATCGGCATAGAGGATGCGTGCCTGCGATCCTACCACCAAGTGGTTCTTTCCGGCTTCCTTAATCCAGTGGATGTTGTCGTCCATCTGACCTTTGATTTCATCGGGTGCGCTTTGTTTGATCTCCTCCATCACTTCGGCTGCCAGACGGTCGGTAGTCTCCAGGTCTTTAGGGTCCCCCGACGTGCATACCCAGCGGAAGGGACCAAAACCGTAGTCGAAGAACATGGGTCCCATGATATCTTGTACATACGAGGGGTAGCGGAATCGGCCGTCGGCAGTCGTGATGTCGGCACCTGCACGCTTCGACTGAAGCAGGAAGGCGTTGCCGTAGTCGAAGAAGTACATACCTGCGGCTGTCAGTTTGTTGATGGCGGCCACCTGGCGGCGCAAGGACGCCTGTACCCGTTCACGGAAGGTGTCGGGATCTTCGGCCATCATCTTCTTTGATTCGTCCAAGGTCATGCCTACGGGATAGTAGCCTCCTGCCCATGGGTTGTGTAGGGAGGTCTGGTCACTGCCCAAATCTACCCGGATGCCTTCGTCGGCCAACCGTTCCCACAGGTCAACCACGTTTCCTACATAGGCCATGGAGAGGGTACGCTTCTGTGCCACGGCTTGCCGTATGGCAGGTATCAGTTCATCCAGGTTGTCATGCAACTCGTCCACCCATCCCTGGTCGTAGCGTTTCCGGGCGGCTTTGGGATTGATTTCGGCTACCACACTGACTACACCGGCTATGTTGCCGGCTTTGGGCTGTGCGCCCGACATGCCTCCCAGGCCGGAGGAGACAAAGAGCATGCCGTGGATGTCGGTGCGGGCAGGGGCATCCTTCATCTGTTTGCGGGCAGCGTTGAGCCCCGTGATGGTGGTACCGTGTACGATGCCTTGCGGGCCGATGTACATATACGAGCCGGCCGTCATCTGTCCGTATTGGCTCACACCCAGTGCATTGAGTCGCTCCCAGTCATCGGGCTTGGAATAGTTGGGTATGACCATACCGTTGGTCACCACCACTCTGGGGGCGTTCTTGTGCGAGGGGAAGAGGCCCAGCGGATGTCCCGAGTACATCACCAGCGTCTGCTCATCGGTCATCTCACTCAGGTACTTCATCACCAGCCGATACTGTGCCCAGTTCTGGAAGATGGCTCCGTTGCCACCATAGACAATCAGTTCGTGCGGATGTTGTGCCACGGCAGGGTCCAGGTTGTTCTGTATCATCAGCATGATGGCTGCTGCCTGAAGTGATTTGTGCGGATATTCGTCGATGGGACGGGCGTAGATGTCGTAGCTGGGACGGAAACGGTACATGTAGATGCGTCCGTAGTCGTGCAGCTCTTGGGCGAATTCGGGAGCCAATGCCGCATGAAACTTTTTCGGGAAGTATCTCAGGGCATTGCGCAGTGCCAGCTTCTTCTCTTCTTCGGTGAGAATCTCCTTGCGTTTGGGTGCATGGTTGATCTCTTTATCGTATGGTTTGGCTGCGGGCAGTACGTCGGGTATGCCGGCGCGGATCTCTGCCGCAAATTGTTCGTTAGTCATCATATTTCTGTATGTTTTGTTACGTTCCGCCTGTCCGGCAAGGGTGCCGGACGGGCGAAACGTTGGTTCATAATGGGGGTTATCGGACTATCACCTGTTCTACCAGTGCGATGATGCGCTCTTCCTCGGCTTTGGCCTGCGCTGTCAGTGCCTCCGCTTCGCGTACCAGTGCGTCGGCCTGTGCCTTGTCTTTCAGTGACGAGGCGTTGATTTTCACGTTCAGACCTGCACCGATGACGGCGGCACGTGCGGCCAGGGCACCCACACCGGCATCGGATACACTGTTGGGGTTGCCTTGTTCCACCATGGCTTTGCAGAGCGGGAACACCTGCATGGAAGCCTTCATAGTGCGCAAAGGCACTTGGGCAGCAAACAGGGTCGCTTGCTGGATGGCAGCCGAACGCAGACGCTTGTCTTCATCGGTGGACTTGGGCATACCAAAGGCAGCCATGATCTGGTTGAAGGCTTCGGTATCTTCATTGACCAGATGGAGCAGTTCCTGCTCGATGGCCATACCTTGTGCGGCCCACTGGCTGAACTCTTCCCAACGATCGTCCCATCCGGGCTTGTGCGAAGATAGGTTGGCTACCATTGTACCCAAGGCTGCACCCAAAGCACCCATATAGGCCGATACGGATCCACCGCCGGGGGCAGGGGATTCGCGTGCTGTTTCATCGGCAAATCCCTTGACAGTCAGGTCGGTCAGTTGTCCTCCTTGTTTGTCTGCATCCAGCAGATACTCCACTACCTTCTCCTGCGGACAGAAAGGCTTCAGATCGTCCAGTCCCATTGACTTCACTGCGATGTTCAAGATATCTTCCTTCGGAATACCGGTCGAACGGCTCTGTTTGCATAGGAAGTATTTACCCGCCTCAATGAGCGTGCGTTCGGGTACCAGACCTACAATCTCCGTACCTGTCACCCGCAAGCCACGGTTCTGGGCGCAACGGCATACCTCGTCAAAAGCGACGTGCAACGGTGTCTGGTTGATGTCAGTGATGTTCATGGATACTTGGGCGATGCCATACTCCTGAATGTACCATCCGATGGCTTTCGTTCCCTTCAGGGTGCCTGGTATCATGAGAGGGTTGCCTTCGGCATCGTGCATCGGTTTGCCGGTGATGGGATTACCTTCTCGCTGGGGGCGTCCCTTCTCGCGTACGTCGAAGGCTATGGCATTGGCACGGCGGGTAGAGGTGGTGTTCAGGTTAAAGTTTACTGCAATCAGGAAGTCGCGTGCACCGACGGTGGTGCATCCCGTACGTGCTACCCCTTCATCGTAGGGACGGGCACCGAAATCGGGTGCCTTTTCAGGACGACTCAATTTATCGGGTAGGGCTTCGTACTCGCCTTCGCGGCATACGGCCAGGTTCTTCCGTTCCGGTTTCAGGGCTGCTGCCTCGTAGCAGTAGCAGGGAATCTCCAGTTCGTTGGCAATGCGTTCGGCCAGCTTACGAGCCAAGGCAGCACACTCTTCGAGCGTGATGCCGCTGACGGGTACCAACGGCAGTACATCGGTAGCTCCCATGCGGGGATGTGCTCCGTGATGATGGCGCATGTCAATCAGTTCACCGGCTTTTTTCACAGCCTGAAAGGCGGCCTCTACGACGGCATCGGGCTCTCCCACAAAGGTTACTACCGTACGGTTGGTAGCTTCACCGGGGTCCACATCCAGCAGCTTCACCCCTTCGCTGTGTTCTATCACGTCGGTAATCTGGCGTATCACGCCCTTGTCTCGTCCCTCGCTGAAGTTGGGGACACACTCCACAATCTGTCTTGTTTCCATCCTATTATATTTAGTTATTGTAATATGCTTGTCCGACCGGATGATTTACATATTGTCACCGTTGTCGGCCTTGTTTAGGCAAATATAGGAAACAATTGCCAATATATGGTAATGAAACAGACGAATTATTGTATTTTTATCAGATTTTTCAGTTTTGATATCTTGTAATCGGGTGCTGGAAGCATTTCTTTCTCTTGTTTTTCAACCAACTTTCTCATGCAGCCATGAACGTTCTGTCCTCTATCTTGATAAATATTGAAACTTGGAAGAATAAAAATCGTCTTTCTTCTTACAATTACTCGTTTTTTTGCACTAATTTTGTAACAGATATATGAATTGTAAAAACAAGGATGTCATGAATGGAATAAATAGTAGAAAAGGAAGGATATTTGACTGGATGCTTTCCTTGCTCTGTCTGCTCTTCGTTTTTCCTCAACCGATGCTGGCCGACAACGACCCGTTGCCTGCCGATGTGGCACAACTGGCTGATAGTCTGAAACGCAAATTTGCCCCCGACAGCAGGATAGCTCTGTTTGATGTGGACTATACGTTGTCCGGAAAGAGCGTGATGCTACGCGGAGTGACCACCTCGGTCGAGGGACAGAAGGAACTGCTGCGGGGACTGGAAGGACTGGGATACCGGGTGATGGACTGCCTGCAACTGCTGCCCGACGAGGAAGGACTGCATGGAGAGACCCGTGCTGTGGTGAATGTGTCGGTATGCAACCTGCGCACTACACCCGACTTCTCGGCCGAGATGACGACCCAGGCATTGATGGGAATGCCAGTCAGGGTGCTGCAACGGGACGGATGGTACCGGGTACAGACACCAGACAACTACATTGCCTGGGTACATCCGGTGGGCATCCGGCTGATGACGAACGAGGAACTGGCGGAATGGAACCGGGCAGATAAGGTGATAGTGACGGACCATTTCGGATTTGTGTATTCGCAGCCCGACCGGACATCGCAACCGGTGTCGGACGTCGTGGCGGGAAACCGATTGAAGTGGGAGGGAACCCGGGGAGGGTTCTACCGAGTGAGCTATCCCGATGGACGAACCGGGTATTTGGAGAAGCGGATGGCCATGCCCGAAGCCAAGTGGCGGGCGGCCTTGAAGCAGGATGCAGCCAGCATCCTACGTACCGCCCATTCGCTGATGGGCATTCCCTATCTGTGGGCAGGCACCTCCTCGAAAGGAGCCGATTGCAGCGGGTTCATGCGCACCATCCTCTTCCTGCACGATATCATCATACCGCGCGACGCTTCGCAGCAGGCATATACAGGCGAGCATATCGACATTGCATCCGACTTTGGCAACCTGCAACCGGGCGACCTCATCTTCTTCGGACGGAAGGCAACGGCCGAACGGAAGGAACGGGTGGTACATGTGGGCATGTACATCGGCAACAAACGATTCATCCACTCGCAAGGCGATGTACACGTCAGCAGCTTTGATTCGGAAGACCCGCTGTATGATGAGTACAACTTGGGACGGCTGCTCTTTGCTGCAAGGGTGCTGCCTTATATCAACCGAATGCCGCAACTCAACACCACGGCTACCAATCCTTATTACAGCAAGGAGGGACTGGACGGACGATAAGTGACCGATACCCTTCCTGCAAAAAGTATACAACCATAAAACTACATATACATGTCAAGCAGAAGAGAATTTCTGAAAACGGCCACGCTGGCTACACTGGGAGTAGGCCTGGCCAGACCGACTTTGTGGGCGGGCGAACACGGAAGGCCTGCACCATTCAACATCAACAGCCGCATTGGTGCCGCCCCCCGCATGAAGCTTCGCTTCTTTCCGTATGAGCTGAAACTGAAGCACGTATTCACCGTGGCAACCTACTCGCGCAGTACCACACCCGATGTGCAGGTGGAGATTGAATACGACGGACTGACCGGCTACGGAGAGGCTTCGATGCCTCCATACCTGCAGAACGAACTGGGTAGCGTGGAGAGCGTCTGCGCCTTCCTGCAAAAGGCGCAGGAGGTGATTGGACAATTTGCAGATCCTTTCCAGCTGGAAGATATATTGGCCTACTTTGACGCACTTTCCGAGGGCAATGCGGCTGCTAAAGCCGCCATCGACATTGCACTGCACGACCTGGTGGGCAAACTGCTGCAGGCTCCTTGGTACAGAATCTGGGGACTGGACAGGCAGAAGACACCCTCGACAACCTTTACCATCGGCATTGATACGCCCGATGTGGTACGGGCCAAGACGCGCGAGTGTGCCGATCGCTTCAACATACTGAAGGTGAAGTTGGGACGGGACAACGACAAAGAGATGATTGAGACCATCCGCTCAGTGACCAATCTGCCCATTGCCATCGATGCCAACCAAGGATGGAAGGATCGTCAACAGGCTCTTGACATGATTTTGTGGCTGAAGGAGAAAGGCATTGTGATGATAGAACAGCCCATGCCGAAGACGCAGCTGGATGACATTGCCTGGGTGTCGGAACGCAGTCCGCTGCCGGTATTTGCTGACGAATCGGTGCAGCGGCTGAAGGATGTGGCGGCACTGAAAGGTGTGTTTACCGGCATCAACATCAAGCTGATGAAGTGTACCGGTATGCGCGAAGGGTGGAAGATGGTGCAACTGGCACGTGCCTTAGGCATGAAGGTGATGGTGGGCTGCATGACGGAGACCTCGTGTGCCTGCTCGGCGGCAGCCCAATTGTCACCAGCCGTTGACTTTGCCGACCTGGATGGCAATCTGTTGATAGCCAACGACCGCTTTCAGGGGATGGAGGTAGTGAAGGGTAAGATAACCTTGCCCGAACGGCCGGGTATCGGTGTGGTGCTGAATCAGCAGCCGACGGAGTGATAAGGAGTCATATAAAACGTACAAATACCTATATATAATAATATGAAAAAGATTTTATATCCCATCGTACTGATGATGCTGGCCTCGGCTTGCAGTAACAGGCAACCGACTGAGGCATATAGCTGGGAGGCAGACTTGCACCAACGTCTGCTGACCGATTTCTGTCTGACGGAGGCACAGGTGAAAGCGTATATCCGTAAGTACATTCCCGACGTGACCGACGAGCAGATGCGTCGTTGGGAGGAAACCAAGGCACTGGAGTATATGGAACTGGATGGGGAGAAACGCTACTTCCAGAATGCAGGCCCCAACCTGTTTCGCATCGACTCGCTGTGCCGGGACATCAAGCAACGGCAGATGAAGAGCAGCGGACTGGAAGGATGCGAGAAGGACAACGTGGAGAACCTGCCCGAAATAATAGGCAGCGTGAAGAATACGGGCCAACCGTTAGCGGCTCCCAAACGGATGCGCATCACCTATACGTTGACGGTGGATACCAACGCCGTGCCGGCCGGTAAGGTGATACGATGCTGGCTGCCCTATCCGCGGACCGACCTGTCGCGTCAGCAGGATGTGAAGCTCCTTGCCACCAGTGAAGCCGAGTATGTGCTGTCGCCTGCCGAGGCCACGCACCGCTCACTCTATATGGAGAAACGGGCCGTACAGGGAGAGCCGACTGTCTTCTCCGAATCCTTTGAGTACATTTCGTACGGCGAATGGCACGCGCTGGATCCGGATTTGATACTGCCTTATGACACTACCACCACACTCTATCGCGAGTATACCTCCGAACGCGAGAGCCACATCATCTTTACTCCCCGCCTGCGCGAGCTGGCTGCCCGTCTGACAGCCGGCGAGAGCAACCCTTACCGGAAGGCGCAACGCATCTTCCGCTGGATTACGTATCACCTTCCGTGGGCATCGGCCCGTGAATATTCCACCATAGACAACATTCCTGAATATGTGTTGGACAATGGACACGGTGACTGCGGACAGGTCAGCCTGCTCTTCATCACCCTGTGCCGTATCTGCGGCATTCCGGCCCACTTCCAGAGCGGATTTATGATGCATCCCAGCGGATGGAACCTGCACGACTGGGCGGAAATCTATCTGCAGGGCATCGGCTGGGTGCCCGTGGACCAGTCGTTCGGCATTCCCTCCTTTGCCCGTGATGCCGACGAAGAGAACTTCTTTTTGGGAGGCATCGACTCCTGGCGCCTGATTGTCAATTCGGACTACGGAATGCCACTGGTACCCGAGAAGAAATATCCGCGTAGCGAAACGGTAGATTTCCAACGTGGAGAGGTAGAGTGGGAGGGCGGAAACCTCTACTTTACGCAGTGGGACTACGAGATGGAAATCGAATATCTGACCAGATGACACTTTAACACTCTGAAAACGTGTAGAAATGCAAATTTGTCAGTTCGGGCGGTTAAGCGCTGTTAAGCCCCGAAAGAGCTCTGTTAAAAGAGAACAAAAAAGAGTGACAAGCGAAATAAGGGATTGTTTTTTGTCGTTATTTTAACGTCGAAATGTTAAACGAAACGTGAATATTAACACTTTAAGCAATAAGAAAGATTATGAAACAGACAACTAAAAACATTCTGGGAGCAACAGCCATTGTACTGCTCAGCGCAGGAGTAGCAGGTTTCACTACCTATAAGATACTGGATAGCCAACGTCCGGCAGCTTCTTTCAGTGACCTCTTCCAATCGGATTCTACCCATGCCACACTGGCCGGTTTCGGTGCTGTCAATGCACAGCCGGTAGACTTGACCGTGGCAGCGGAGAAGTCGGTACATGCGGTTGTGCATATCCGTTCTACACAAACTTCGAAAGTGCAGGAGGTAGAGGTGAGAGACCCCTTCTCTGAATTCTTCGGTGATTTCTTTGGCGGTGGCGGCAAGCAGAAGCGCCAGATTCAGACACCGGAACGTACCGGTTTCGGTTCGGGCGTCATCATCTCGAAAGATGGATACATCGTGACCAATAACCACGTGATAGCCGGTGCCGATGAAATCAGTGTGACATTGAACGACAACCGTCAGCTGAAGGGACGTATCATCGGTACAGACGAAGAGACAGACTTGGCTCTGCTGAAGATAGAAGGCGATGACTTCCCGACCATCCCGGTGGGCGACTCGGATGCCCTGAAGGTGGGCGAATGGGTATTGGCCGTCGGCAACCCCTTCAACCTCACCTCTACAGTGACAGCCGGTATCGTCAGTGCCAAAGCCCGCGGACTGGGTATGGGACAGCAGACGGGTAAGCAGAGCATTGAATCGTACATACAGACGGATGCTGCCATCAACCAGGGTAACAGTGGTGGTGCGTTGGTCAATGCAGCTGGCGAACTGGTAGGTATCAACGCCGCCCTCTTCTCGCCCACCGGCTCCAATACCGGTTATGGATTTGCCATTCCCACCAGCATCATGAAGAAGGTGGTAGCCGACCTGAAACAGTATGGTACCGTGCAGCGTGTGAAGTTGGGTGTAGCCGTCACTTCACTGGTGGAAGAACCGGGTGATACCCAGATTGCCGACCGAAGCGGCAAACGCCTGAGCGACATTAAGAAGGAGGCTCGCGAGAAGTTCGGTGTCATCGACGGTCTGCTGGTAGGTGAGATTACCGAGGGCGGCTCTGCAGCCAGTGCCGACATCAAGGTGGACGATGTGATTGTAGGCATCGATAACAAGGAGGTACACAAGTTTGCCGACCTGCAAGAGGCACTGGCCAAGCATCGTCCGGGCGACAAGGTGAAAGTGAAACTGATTCGCGACAAGAAGGAGAAGGTGGTAGAGGTGACGTTGAAGAACGAACAGGGCACCACGAAGATAGTGAAAGATGCCGGTATGGAGATTTTGGGTGCAGCCTTCAAGCCTGTATCCAACGAACTGAAGAAGCAGTTGAATCTGGGTTACGGTCTGGAGGTAACGGGTGTAAGCGACGGTAAGATGGCTGATGCCGGTGTGCGCAAGGGATTCATCATCCTGAAGGCCAACGGCCAACAGCTGAAGAGCGTGGAAGACTTGGAGACGGTGATGAAGAGTGCCGTCAAGTCGCCCGATCAGGTACTGTTCCTGACAGGTGTATTCCCCAGCGGTCGTCGTGGCAACTTTGCAGTAGATCTGTCGCAGGAATAAGCAAGCACGGAACACCGTTTTCTGCTATCTGCTAAAAATGGTTGAAAAAGTACAGCAAAAATTCGTGAAATGGGATTTTTGTTGTACTTTTGCACACCTAATTGGTTTTTAAGAATGAGACAATTAAAAATTACAAAAAGTATCACTAACAGAGAGAGTGCCTCTCTCGATAAATATTTGCAGGAAATCGGTCGCGAGGACCTGATTACCGTCGAGGAAGAGGTGGAACTCGCTCAACGCATCCGGAAGGGTGACCGCGTAGCATTAGAGAAGCTGACACGTGCCAATCTACGCTTCGTCGTTTCTGTAGCCAAGCAGTACCAGAACCAGGGATTAAGTCTGCCCGACTTGATTAACGAGGGTAATTTGGGCCTGATCAAGGCTGCCGAGAAGTTTGATGAGACACGTGGTTTCAAGTTCATCAGTTATGCTGTGTGGTGGATACGCCAATCTATCTTGCAGGCTTTGGCCGAACAGTCGCGCATCGTGCGTCTGCCGCTGAACCAGGTAGGCTCCCTGAACAAAATCAGCAAGGCCTTCTCGAAGTTCGAGCAGGAGAACGAACGCCGTCCCTCGCCCGAGGAGCTTGCCGAAGAGCTGGAAATCCCTGTTGATAAAATCTCCGATACGCTGAAGGTATCCGGCCGCCACATCTCAGTGGATGCCCCCTTCGTGGAAGGAGAGGACAACAGCCTGCTGGATGTGCTTGTCAACGACGACTCCCCTATGGCCGACCGCTCGTTAGTGAACGAGTCTCTTGCGAGGGAAATCGATAGAGCACTGTCTACATTGACCGAGCGCGAAAAGGAAATCATTCAGATGTTCTTTGGCATCGGCAAACAGGAGATGACTCTGGAGGAAATCGGCGACAAATTCGGGTTGACCCGTGAACGTGTGCGTCAGATTAAGGAAAAAGCAATACGAAGATTAAGACAAAGCAATCGTAGCAAGCTGCTCAAATCTTATTTGGGATAAATAAGAAATATCGCTTTCCGACAAATTAAGGCATTAAAAACGGACTATCTGCATCGGGTAGTCCGTTTTTTTGTTACCTTTGTCCCCCGATAGTAAAAAGATTATCCAACCCATTCATTATTCGTAAAAACAATGAGAAAAATCTATTCACTCCTGCTGCTGGCACTTGTTTTTGTTGCTGCATCGGCCTTTACCCCTAAGGGAAAGGGGAAAACCGTATATGCCTTCGGACTCGCAGCATCGTTCAACGACTCCATTGTCTACTATACGGAGATACAGACATTGGACAGCATCTCCCTCGATAAAAACGGATTCCTGCCGAAGCGCGACCTGTATACCTACCAGTTGAAGAACTATCTGGAGTATCAGATGCAGAAGAGCGACTATACCTGCATGATTTATTTTGCAGAAAACAAGGCACAACTGCAGAAGACGGCCAGCAAACTGAAGGGCAAGTACAAGCAGAGCACCCTCCAGTTGCTGCCTCCCGACAAGTTCACCTTTACCAAACCCGAAGAGTAACATAGTGTATGATGAAGTCAACGATACGGATTATGAGAAAAATATATTTACTGGGCACGCTTCTGTGTGCCTGGATGCTGGCTGCTTGCGGCTCCAGCCACGATGAACCGGAGCTGACGAAAAACCGCACCGTACTGGTCTATATCGCGGCAGACAACAGTCTCGCGTCACTGGCGATGTCCGATTACAACGAGATGAAGGAGGGTATGCTCAACAGTGCCTGCTCGGCGCTGAACCTGCTGGTATATATTGATACCGGCTCCAATCCCCGGTTGGTGGAGCTGAAGAAATCAAAGGAGAGCGTGGAGGAGAAGGTGCTGGTGCAATACGAAAACGACCGCAACTCGTGCGGACTGGCCGAGACACAGGAGGTATTCCGCACGGTGTTCGACAACGAAGCCTATAAGGCCGACGGCTATGGCCTGATATACTGGTCTCATGCCGACGGATGGGCACCTTACCAGAATCCGAATACCCGCTGGGTAGGACAGGATAAGAACGGGGCAGGGGACTATCGAATGAATCTGGATGACTTTGTGACTGCGTTGCAAAGTGTGCCCCACCTCGATTTCCTCATGACAGAGGCCTGCTTCACCTCCACGGTAGAGGTGGCCTACGCCTTACGTCGTGCGGCAGAGTACTACATCGCTTGTCCTACAGAGGCTCCCGGTCCGGGGGCACCCTATGATGTGACCGTCCCCATGATGGCTGCAGCAGGTACCGGTGCGGCTCTGAAGATGGCCGAAGCCTATTATGACTATTACGAATCGATGTACGATAGCAGTGTACAACCTACTAACTCGCACTGGACGGCAGGCATCGCCTTGTGCGTACTGAAGAATGCAGCCTTGGACCATCTGGCCGATGCCACGGCCACCGCTTTGCAGACAGCTCAGGGCTGGGACGGTATGGCAGGCAGTGACGTGTTCGACTATGACCAGCGCAGCGACTGGGACGGACATGTGGGCTACTACGACATGGATCAGCTGATGCGCCTCACGGTGACAGCCGATGCCTATCAGGCCTGGAAGAGTGCCTACCAGGCTGCCATCTCCTTCTGGAAGACGACACCGAAGAACTATTCTGACGTTTGCGGTCTCTTCTCGATGGAGGGTACCAACGGAGTGTCACACTACATCCCCTCTGCCGATGCGCCTGCCTCCTATGCCACGGCCTATCGTGCCACGGAGTGGTACCAGGCTGCCGGACTGAAGGCACTGGGATGGTGAAGAGCCGAGAGTGAAATACGATAAAAACGAATTGAAATATGATGCAAAAGCTGTTGTCCCTGCCACCCAATCTGGTGTCGGCATTTTATGATTTGGAAGAGGTAGACCGCTCAGAGTGGTTCTGTACATCCGACCCTGTCGGACAGAAGTTAGGGTCGGGTGGGGGAACTACTTGGCTGTTGAGCGAGTGGGAGCGGAACCGTGGTACCATGGCACAAGCTGCAGACGAAAAGCGCATCTTGTTACATGCAGGCGGACAGAGCCGACGTCTGCCCGGATATGCCCCGTCTGGTAAGATTCTGACCCCTATCCCCGTGTTCCGCTGGGCACGCGGGCAGCGGCTGAACCAGCATCTGCTCTCATTGCAGCTCCCTCTGTATGAGCGTATCATGGAGCGTGCTCCCCGTTCGCTGCGTACCCTGATAGCCAGTGGCGATGTCTATATCCGTGCCGAGAAGCCCTTGCAACCCATACCCGAGGCCGATGTGGTGTGCTACGGGTTGTGGGTAGACCCTGTGCTGGCTACCCATCACGGTGTGTTTGTCTCGCATCGCGACACGCCCGAGACACTCGACTTCATGCTTCAGAAACCTTCGTTGCAGCAGTTGGAGCAGCTATCGAAGACCCATCTCTTCCTGATGGATATCGGCATTTGGTTGCTGAGTGACCGGGCCGTCGAGCAGCTCTGCCGTCATTCGTTGCAGAACGAGTCGGCTGCTATGGGCCAATTGACTCCTTCCGACCTGCGATACTACGACCTCTATTCCGACTTCGGACTGGCACTGGGATGCCATCCGCGCATCACGGACGAGAGTCTGAACGGTCTTTCCGTTGCCATCCTGCCGTTGCCAGGAGGCGAATTCTACCACTACGGTACCAGTCGTGAACTGCTTTCGTCCACCGTCACCTTGCAGAACAAGGTACACGACCAGCGTCAGATTATGCACCGACGGTTGAAACCCAATCCTGCCATCTTTGTGCAGAATGCCGAGGTGCATGTACCGTTGACGGCCGATAATGACCAGCTCTGGATTGAGAACAGCTGCATCGGTCCTCACTGGCGTTTGGGCTCCCGACAGGTCATCACCGGTGTACCGTGCAACGACTGGACCCTCGCCCTGCCCGATGACGTTTGTGTAGACATCGTACCGATAGAAGGCGGTGGATGGGTAGTCCGCCCGTATGGCTTTGACGATGCCTTCAAAGGCAGTCTGGCCGACGCATCTACCCGTTACATGGGGCATCCCTTCCGCCAATGGATGAGCGAACGTCGCCTGGACGAAAGCCACTTTGCCGTCGGACGGAAAGACGACCTGCAGGCCGCACCGTTTTTCCCGGTGGTTCACTCGGTGGAAGAGATGGGCTGCGTGCTCCGTTGGATGGTAGGGGGACACTCCGTTGACGAAGCGGGGCGTGAGGTCTGGCTGAATACCCGGCATCTCTCTGCCGACGAAATCTCTGCGCAGGCCGATTTGCGACGACTTTACGAACAGCGAGCCCGCTTCTGTCGTACCAATTGGGAAGCCTTGGCCCGCAACTACGAGAAGAGTGTCTTCTACCAGCTCGACCTTTCGGATGTAGCCAACCGCTATCACCGCTTTGGATTGGAGGCTCCGGCTGTGCTGACCGATGATGCTCCCCTGATGCAGCGCATCCACAACCGGATGCTGCGGGCACGGATTGAGCAGCTTGCCGGCCGTCCGGCTGCCGATGACGAAGAGGCCGCTTTCGCCTTGTTGCGCGAGGGGCTGCTGGACGAACTGTACGAACACCCCAGTACCCCTCGACTGAATGTATACAGCGATCAGATTGTATGGGGACGCAGTCCGGTACGCATCGATGTGGCAGGCGGATGGACAGATACGCCGCCGTACTCCCTCTTTGCCGGCGGCAATGTGGTGAATCTGGCCATCGAACTGAACGGCCAACCGCCTCTGCAGGTCTACGTCAAGCCCTCTGCCCAGCCGCACATTGTCCTGCGATCCATTGATATGGGAGCCTTGGAGGTCATCCATACGTACGACGAACTGGGCGACTATCGTCGCATCGGCTCTCCTTTCTCCATACCCAAGGCTGCGCTGGCCTTGGCCGGTTTCCTGCCTGTCTTTTCCGGCGAGCGATATGCTTCCTTGAAGCAACAGTTGGAGTCCTTCGGTACCGGTATCGAAGTCACCTTGTTGTCGGCCATTCCGGCCGGATCCGGACTGGGTACCAGCTCCATCCTGGCTTCTACCGTATTAGGTGCGTTGAGCGACTTCTGCGGACTGGCATGGGACAAGAATGAAATCTGCCGACGCACGCTTGCCTTGGAACAGCTGCTGACAACCGGTGGAGGCTGGCAAGACCAGTACGGTGGCGTGCTGCAAAGTGTCAAGCTGCTGCAGACAGAACCCGGCTTTGCCCAGCAACCCTTGGTGCGCTGGTTGCCCGAACAAATCTTCACCTCGCTGGATTCGCGGGATTGTCACTTGCTGTACTACACCGGCATCACCCGTACGGCCAAAGGCATTCTGGCAGAGATTGTGCGTTCCATGTTCCTCAATTCCGCCTTGCACCTCGATTTGCTGGGTGAGATGAAGATACACGCCCTGGAGATGGCAGAAGCCATACAGCGGGGCGACTTTGCCGACTACGGTCGGTTGGTAGGTAAAAGCTGGATGCAGAACAAGGCCCTGGATGCCGGAACCAATCCGCCTGCAGTGGAAGAGATTATCCATCGGATAGAGGATTACACGCTGGGATATAAGCTGGCTGGTGCCGGTGGTGGCGGCTACCTCTACATGGTAGCCAAGGATCCGCAGGCAGCCATTCGTATCCGTGAGGTGCTGACGCAACAGGCACCCAATCCGCGTGCCCGCTTTGTAGAGATGTCGCTCTCAGGACGCGGCTTCCAGGTTTCGCGGAGTTAGGATTGAACGGAGGAATTCATGCGATACAAAATAAGGGCGGACCGCACAGATCCGCCCTTATACATATATATATATTATAGCAACTATCAATACGAGCGAGCGAAGATGACACGGCAGGCCGAAGGTTTGCCCGTCACCATGCAACGTCCCGGCTCCTTGTCGCCCGGTACAAAGCTGTCGAAGGGGATGCAGCGTATGGTAGCCTTTGTCTCCTCCTTGACGCGCTCTTCGGTCTCTGTGGTACCGTCCC
>SAMEA3663297__coassemble_522_pt1 | contig 20067 bp, 10 predicted proteins | sample SAMEA3663297__metabat2_low_PE_003 | metagenome-assembled genome bin SAMEA3663297 (sample SAMEA3663297) | pig gut metagenome | biome: pig gut; feature: pig-associated habitat; material: faeces | place: China | collected 2013
GAGATGAGAAGGGGTGAACACAGCTGGCGCAGCATGTTGTAACTGGCTTTGGGTGTGAGATTTGCTTGGGTCACTCCATGACGACGGATACGATATTTCCCATAGCCCTCTTCGCCCATCTGGGTACGGTAGTCCTGCAGGCAGAAGTAGATGAAACCACACACAAATGGCTGTGCCTTCCAGTGATTGACATGGAAGAGCATCTCATCTACACGGCGGGTGTCGCCACCGGTGAAAGCTGGTTCACAAAGCCCCCCTTCAGTGATGAACAACGGACGATTGCCAAGTACTTTCCCGATGTTGGCAAAGTGTTCGGGCAGTTGGTTACGGTCGTTGCCGTGCCACGTGCCCGTGTACTCGTTCCAAGTAGGAAGATCGAGTGCCAAAGGCGGATCGTTTTCCAGGTTCTGCCAGATACGGTTTCCCATAGCAAGTACCAGACGGGTAGAGTCTGCCGAATGCACGTACTGAGCCAAGCGCTTGATTTCGGCTGTATTGTTGCGTACTTCGTTGCTTACACCCCAAGCATAGATGGATGGGTGGTTGTAGTGGGCTTCTATCAGTTCCGTCAGTTGCCTCCGGGCCGACTCACGCAGGGCTGGGGAGAGTTCTGTCTGTGGTTGCTGCCACCAAGGTAGTTCCTCTTGCACCAATATGCCGAGTGAATCCGTCAGTTGCAGCCTATAGTCATCTTGAGGCCAATGGTAGCGCGTGATGGCACAGTTCAGGCGTTTCATGGTGCGTATGGTCTGGAGCATGTGTGCGGGTGGTTCGGCCATGCCATAGTCCGGATGGCTGCCCGGCATATCTTCGATACCTTGCAGGCGTACCGGCTCACCATTCAATGAAAACCGGTCGCCCTCTACCGTGAATCTGCGGAATCCGAATCGCTCGGTACGGCTGTCACAGATTTGCTGATGGTGCAGCACCTCTACAGTGAAAGTATAAAGGTGTGGCTGGTCGAAATGCCATAGATGCACCTTGTGGCAGTCTACTTGGCAACGGAACGTGCCATCCGTCTGGCGGCGTAGTTCCTGCAGTGACTGGTGTATCAGCCTTTGGGTTGCATGGTCACGGATAGTAATACGGCAGGTAGTACGGCGTATGTCAGGCTCATGCAGGCGTATGTCGAAATGCGCCACCGCAGTGCTGTCGGTCAGATTGATGTCTGGCGTGACGTGTACGTAGCGTATCGTCCGACTCTGACTGACGTGCAGTGATACGGGGCGGTATATGCCTCCGTCGTTAGCCCAGTCGAAACTGCGGCGATAGGGCAGGTTGTTTTCGGAGTAGCTGTTGTCTACACGTACAGTCAGACGATTGTCGGCTCCGGGCTGGAACGCAAGGTAGGGGGTGATATCGAAGCTGAAAGGTGTGTATCCGGCATACAAATGTTCACCTACCTGTTGTCCATTTACCCACACGGTAGCGCTGTGATAGACACCTCTGAAGTGCAATCGGATGGTCTGCCCTCGATGCGAAGAATTGATTTCCTGCAAATCCCGCTGATACCAGGCTATGCCAGCATACTCTTCCAGTCCGGACTCTATATTCCAAGTATGAGGGATGGAGACGGACTGTGCATCGGCGGGAAGCCCGTCGGCATAATGGGCAGTCGAATCGGCTGTTACAAATTTCCATCCTTCGTTGAGGGGAATGTCATATACTGCCTGTGCCGCAGCCATCAGTGGTAGGCATGTCCAGAGAAAGAGGAGTAAACGATGATTCATAATACAATATGCAAATATAGTCGAAAATACATTATTCTGTCATCGACGGAGGACAGTCGGCATCATTGACACCCCACTCTTTGCAAGGAGAATCCGCCATTTCCAGTTCCAATACTCCACCGGAAAGAATCATCTCATGCGTGATATAGCTCTTTGGATATTCTGTTCCGTTCCAGCGAACCCGACGGATATAGTAATTGTCCGAAGAGACATTGGGAGCCTTTAGGATGAAGAGTTTACCGTTAGGCAACCGCAATCTGGCTTCTTCAAACAGCGGAGTACCTATTACATAATAGGGAGTCCCCGGACATACAGGATAGAAACCTAATGAGGAGAAGACAAACCACGCCGACATCTGACCGGCATCGTCATTGCCCGACAATCCTCCCGGTGCATCCAGATATTCTTGTTCAAGAATCTGACGGACAGCCTGCTGTGTCTTCCAGGGTTCACCTATGTAGTTGAACAGGTAAGCCACTTGGTGGCAGGGTTCGTTGCCATGCCAATAGCGATGCTCAGAGAACATAGAATCCAGACGGGCCGAAAAAGCCTCCTTTCCTCCCATGGTCTGCATAAGCCCCTTCACGTCGTGAGGCACATACCACGTATAATGGCAAGGCGTTCCTTCTGTTATAAACGGACAGAAGTCCACAGCATTCCACTCCTTTACAAACTCACCGTTCCTGTATCTTCCCTGCACATATCCCGTAGCCGGATTAAGTACATTCTTGTAATTTTGGGCACGGTTGTACAACAATGCTGCATCTTCCTCATAACCAAGTTCTTTGGCCATCAGGTGCAGCACATAGTCATCGTATGCATATTCCAACGTGCGAGATACCTGTTCTGCTACATGAAACGCTTCACGCACAGAGTCTTCCAACGGTATATAGCCGTACTGGAGGTACGAATCGAGTGCCCGTCTTCCCAATCCGTCTTTATACTCTTCATACGTTTTAGGTTGTTCAAAGGCATTTTGGCGCATCGCACGATAAGCCTTCTGGACATCGAACTCGCGTATGCCCTTGAAATAGGCATCTGCGATGAGTGACAAGCAATGGTCACCTATCATCTCTGATGTATAGCTGTTCCAACAAGGAAAGATTGGCAGCCACCCTCCTTGCTCATATTTATCTAACAGGGAACGGATCATAGCGGCCGAACGGCTGGGTGAAAGGATATTTAACAGAGGATGGAGAGCACGATAAGTATCCCACATACTGTAATCATCGTAATACTCTCCCAGTTCCGCCTGCATGATGGGCGTTCCTTTTGCAAATGCCGGATATTGCCCGTCACAGTCACTTATCACATGCGGCAGGAAGGCCGACCGATACATGGCACTGTAGAACTTGCGTTTGTTCGTTTCATCGTCATCTACAATCTCTATCCGGTCAAGATACTTTTTCCACTCCTTATGCAACTGCTCCTTTACAGTATCAAATGTAAAATGCGGGATTTCGTTCTCCAGATTCTTTTCTGCCCCCTGATATCCTGTAAACGAACTGCCCAAACGTACTTGAATCTGTTTTTGAGCAGTTACATGATAGGCCACATACAGCCCGATGCCAGCTTGCTGGCCGATAGACCGCTGGCCATGATAGATGGTATCACCCTTGAATGTACCATAAGCCTCTATCGGGCAATCGAGCTTTATAGTGAAATATCCGCTGAATCCAGCCCGTTCTCCCCAGCCCTGGTAGATGCGATGCACAGGGTTGTATCCTCTTATCTCGTTTTTCGCTTCATCATACTCCACATATCCTTCTCCTTCATCGCTATTGGGTTGCACCACCAGATAACCTGTACCCTCCTTGTCATAACTGAAGCGGAAGATGCCGGCACGCGAAGTCCCTGTCATTTCGGCCAAGATACCATAGTCATCCAGCCTGACGGCATAGTAATAGGGTGTAGCTGTCTCCTGTTCGTGGGTATATCGGCTGGCTCTGTCTGCTGGCTGACACTTCAGAATGCCCGACAGTGGCATGATGGTGACCGACCCGTAGTCCTGCGTACAGCCACCGTTAATCCAGTGTGAATTTCGGAAGCCTTGAATGGTCAATGTGTGATAATAATAGGGAGATACACTCTTCTGCTCGGTTGCTTCTGTTTGTGGGGTCCAGAAATTCATTCCATGAGGTGACAGTACGGCTGGTATTACCTGCCCCTGTTCCGCGTCTCCTTTGCCAAACAAACTACCTGTAGGTGTAACGCTGTTTGTGGTTCCTATACGAGGTTCCACGTAAACGGTCTTGTCAGAAAGCGGATGTGTGAGGCTGCAAGCCGTCAGCAGACTCAGAAGCAATCCGCCCATAATCGATTTTTTCATATTCCATTTCTCATAAAGTCATAAGGAGAATTACGATTGTCAGACATCTGTCAACCGCAATCCTCCTTTCAAATCTATCTGTTTATACCCATTGATTAATATTCAGGATTCTGCCACATCTTGGTAGTATCGCCATACCGGGTGATTTCCTCTTGCGGAATGGCATAGATATAGCGCCACTCGCCTTCAACCTTGTATTGACCGTTACCTTCGTCCGACGCTTGGAAGAACTTGTTCATCACCGTCACGCCATCGTTCCAGCGAATCAAATCGTTCCAACGCAGTCCCTCGTAAGCAAACTCTATACGACGCTCATGTTTGATAGCCGTACGCAGCGCATCCTTTGAAGCGGTTTGCGCTGCCGTCAGATGGGCCAGTCCTGCCCTGCCACGCACTTGATTGATGATGGCAACGGCTTCCGTAGTAGGGCCTTCCAGTTCATTGACAGCCTCTGCATACATCATTACGACATCCGTATAGCGGATAATGGGAAGATTGACATCCCAGTCGGTCGTGCTTTGCGGTGTATAGTCGGTATGGTTGAATTTGATGAAGAAATAGCGATCATCTATTGAGCCTTTAATGCTTAAGTTATTGACCATCGCGAACTCTTGCCGCAAGTCACCCTCTTCTATGTCAGCTATCAGGTCGGAAGAGGCATTCAGAGCAGCACTGGAGCCGCGGACAAAATTCCACGGACTTGAAGTATCTTCCTGCAGACTGATTTCGGAGAATTCTTGTCCTTCCCCCAACTGTCCGCCAATGTACTGTATCTCCCATACGCGGTCGTTCAACGGTTGGTTCTCGTAGGCAGAGTGGAAACATTTATCGTACGTATCAGCCATGGCATAGAGGCCGGACTGTATTACCTTCGACAGTGCTTCTTTTGCTGCGGTATACTCCTTCCGGAACATACAGAGGCGGCCTTCCATGGCTTTGGCTGCATACTTTGTTACACGTCCTGCCTTGTCTGTTTCCCAAGCAGCTGGCAGCAACTCGTATGCCTGTTGGTAGTCGTCGACGGCCTGGGCAAATGTCTCCTCCTGTGACGAACGGCCTACCTGACGTGTCTCTACTGCAGTCAGCTCCACGTCCACTATCAGAGGTACACCGCCAAACAGCATACCCAGTGTATGATATGCCCATCCACGCAGGGCCAGTGCTTCGCCCTTGATGTAGTTTTTGAGTGTAGGATTGGTGAATTCCACCCCATCAATACGCATCAGAATGGAGTTACTACGGTTAATCATCACATACAGAGAGGCATAAATTTCACGGGTAGCCTGCACTGCCGCATTGTCCGTAAAGGTTGCATAACCATCGCTGTACGTATTGAAGTCATCACAATCGGTATCATCAGAACGAGTATTGTTCATGCGTAAGAGGCCATACTGACCGTCATACAAATCTTGCTGCTCGGCATAAACGGCAGCTATGGCATATTCGAAGTCCGTCTGCGACGTATAGAATGTTTCAGTAGTATAGGTAGATTCCGGATTCTCGGTCAGGAAATCTTCACAGCCAGTCAAAGATGCTGCGACACACAAGACCAGTACAATGCGACTGAGAGTAGTATGGATTGTTTTCATGTTGTTCATCATTTAATTAATATGTGATTAGAAGTTGACAGTCAGACCCAGTGTGAATTTGCGACTCAAAGGATAGGTGCTATAGTCAACACCCATCATGGTATTTCCGTCGCCATAACTACTGGTTTCGGGTGTATATCCAGGATAGTCAGAGAATGTATACACATTGTCCACCGATCCATAAATCTTAAGATTTGACAACTTGATTTTCTTTAACAATACCTGCGGGAAAGTATAACTCAACGTGATGTTTTTTATACGTACATAGGTAGCATCATAGATTCGCCAATCGGAATTACCTTCGTTCCATGGACGTCCGATAGGTGTCTTGCCATCCCAGGAAGTATCAATGCCATATTTGTTGATATAGGCCTGCAGATCGGGGTCGCTCAATGCCTCCAGCATGTCAGCTGTCTTGTAGCAGCGCAACCAGCGGCTCATCAACGTACGATTGAACACACCACCATCATCATTGTGACGGGCTCCCAGATTCAGGATATCGCCTCCGAACTGACCTTGCAGCAGGAGACTCAGTTCCCAGTTCTTGTAACTGAAGCGATTGGTCAGACCCCATGTCAAATCGGGCAGGTTGTTGCCATACGCCACCATATCATCGGTCGTGATTTTCCCATCTTTGTTCGTGTCCACCAACTGGCAGGTTCCTTCCATCTGTCCGCTTTGGATGGGTACCAATGCATTGCCATTGGCGTCAAAGTCATCGGCTGTCAGGATGCCGTCTGTGCGATATACATAGAATTGAGATACGGGTCCTCCAACTTTGGTGATAAATGACTGCCCGTTTACCGTCACTGTAAACGATTCGATGTCGCCCATGTCCAGTACCTTGTTGCTGTTGTGCGACAGATTCAGGCTGCTGTTCCAGGTGAAGTCACCCTTGTCAATGTTGTGTGAAGTAATGTCCAATTCCCATCCTTGATTACGTATTTTACCGATGTTGGTCAGCTGCGAATCATATCCTGTAGCATAGGGCACCGGTACATCAAACAACAGGTTGCTGGTTGTATTTACATAATAATCGAAATTAAATTGCAGGCGATTGCGGAAAGCCGAGAAGTCCAGACCGAAATCCCACGAACGGGTTTGCTCCCATTTCAAGTCAGGATTGGCAATGTTGCTACCCGCAACACCTGATTGCAGTGCGTTTCCATAGGCTGCATTGTAGCTGCCCAGTTGTGACAAAAAGGCATAGTTACCGATGCGGTCATTACCTGATGTACCCATCGACACACGCAGTTTCAACAGATTCACCCAGTCAGCCCGCTTCATGAAGTTCTCCTCGTTGATTTTCCACCCCAACGAAACCGATGGGAAAGTTCCCCACTTGCTATTCACACCGAAACGCGATGACCCGTCACGACGTATGCTTGCGCTGAACAGATAGCGATCCATCAAGTCGTAACTGAGACGTCCAAAGAAGGAGGCGTTGGTATAGTTCACGTGCTCAGTCGATGCAGTAGTCGGCGTACTAGCCACATTCAGGGTAGGTACATTCTCATACGGCCAACCGTCAGCTGCCATGTTGCCGATATAATATTTCTGTTTCTCTGCACTTTGTCCCAATAAGACATTCAAATGATGTTTCTCACCGAACATCGTATCATACGTCAATGTGTTCTGAATCACCCAGTCATTGTAGCGCTCAGAGTAGCTGTTTCCCGCCGAGGCATACTTGCTGCGGTTGATCGATGCCGGCTGATAATACTCGTATGTGGTACCGTCATAATTGTTGCTATATTGTATCTTATATGTCAACCCTTTCAATGGATTCCATTCACCCCATACCGATGTCTGTATGCGGGTGGTATTGGTATCATCCACGGTTTGATTCAACTGAGCAACGGGGTCAATCCAGCAGGCACCATATTCATTCTCCGACAATACGCCATTGGGATTATCTGCCGATCGTATGGCTTGTCCCGGCTTGATTAGAGGAGACTGCATCAACGCATGATGAACGGCAGAATCCTTACCTTTACGATCCCCCAGATTAGCTCCTGCCGTGTGCTGTACAGAAGATGCCACTGAAATATTGGCTCCAACCTTCACATTGTTGGCCAAATTCAGACTTCCGTTCAGACGGACATTGTATCGACTGTAATCCGTATTTATCACAATACCTTCTTGATTCTGATAACCTACAGAGAGGTAAATACTTCCAGTTTCGTTCTGTCCAGAGGCCGAAGCTACATAATTTTGAATGGCAGCTGTCCGCAGTACTTCTTTCTGCCAATCGGTAAAGTCTGTATAATCTTTCCACCAAGTGGGTACCTGATTCGCTATCTTGCGCGATGACATTGGATCACTTAGGCTTCCACCTTCTTCAAAAATATGACAGTAGTTGCGCATCATCCAGTTATAAGTGACATATTCAGGGCCCGTCATGGTATCCAGGCTCTTCTCGGCAGTCTGCAGACCGTAGTATGCATCGAAGGTCACCGTAGGCTTACCTGCACCGGTTTTGGTTTCAATCAAAACCACACCATTGGCACCCCTTGAACCATAGATAGCTGTAGCCGAGGCATCTTTCAATATTTGGATGGTAGCGATATCTGAAGGGTTGATACCGCTCATATTATCACGAGGTACACCGTCGATGACATACAACGGGCTGGAATCTCCATTGACGGTGTTCACACCACGAATGCGAATGGTAAGTTCCTCTCCAGGAATACCACCGTTAGCAGCTTGTGCTTGCACTCCAGCCAGCTGCCCCTGAAAAGCTTCTCCAACAGAAGTTACCGGACGATCCTTCAAAGCCTCATCCGTGATTTTAGAGACAGAACTTGTCAGGTTAGACTTCTTCACACTTCCGTAACCGATGACAACTACTTCGTCAATCAATTTCGTATCCTCTTTCAATATAATATTGAATGTGCTTTTCCCTTTGACAGAAACTTCTTGAGAATCATAACCTATATAAGAAATCTGCAGGACAACATTGTCAGACGCATTCAACTGGAATTTGCCGTCCATATCTGTTATGGTACCGTTTGTAGTACCTTTCACCAATACACTAGCACCTATCACAGGGTCTCCTAATGCATCTTTTACAACACCTGTCACTTTACGAGTCTGATTAGTTCCCAAAGAATTCTGTTGTTTTGGATGCACAATGATACTTTTCCCTTTGATTTCATAAGATACATCCTGATCTTTTAGAATCTGTTCAACTGCTTCTTTCAAAGTTGTGGCATCCACAATGACCGATTTACGAATATCCAAATCGCCAGCAGCGTACACGAAAGAGTAACCTGTCTCTTTCTTTAGCTTCTCAATCATTTCCCCAACTGATACATTGCTCATTTTCAAAGATATACTCTGAGCGAATGCCGTTGAATTGAGACAAAAGAGTCCCCCGACCACAATAATGGCCATTTTTTTCAAATTCATGGTAATTTAGTTTTGATTATGAATATTATTCCCTAAAGCATAGTTTCGTTGCAAAAGTCCATGCCATTAGGAAAATTATTAGTACGTCTTTATGCATATCAGTCCAGAACTTGTCGACTCAGTCCCCAAGCTGTTTGCAGGCAAACGTTGTTATATGAAATGAATTATATCATCCTTTTTCATAATATTCTAGATTTTACAAATTAGTGTTTCAAAGTATCTTATTTATATAACATTATCTTTTTCCCATCAATCTTATAGTGGAACTTACCTGTAGAAGATAGTGCATCAATGACATCATGAATATTGTACTCTTGTTTCATGAAACTACCGTAGAAACGGATATTCAACAAACTATCATGAGATACCACGAACTCTACGTCGTAGCTTCTTTCCAGCCTTCCAAGAATATCAGACAACGTTTCTTCATTAAAGAACAAGTAACCGTTGGTCCAGTCACGTGCATTGACAGCCACACTGTTTTCCACCTTCATCAAACCATTTTTTTTGTTTAACACGGCTCTATTGTCCGGTGTCAGTACCACATCTTTCTCCTTCCGCAGCAAGTTGTTCAGTAGCACTTTCCCCTGTAACAAAGTAACCACCGCTTCCAAATCCGATTCATAATCCCTAAAATTGAATTTGGTACCCAACACTTGTACATGAAGGTTCTTTGTCCGCACATGCAACGGTAAATTCTTATTGGGTGTTACTTCAAAATAGCCTTCTCCCCAAAGGTGTACCTCACGGTCATCCACGCCGAAGCCTTGTGAATAGGCAATCCTTGAACCTGCATTCAGCCAGACTTGAGTACCATCCGGCAAATACAAATGTGTATTCGAACCTCTAGGAGCTTCTACCACGATTTCTGAGAAATTTGTCTTTACATCAGATTCACCTTTCGTATAGCAATAGTAGGAAACTCCGGCCAGCAACAGCAACATTGCCGCATATTTGGTAATATTCATCCATATATGCCTGCCCCGGGCTGTAGTTCCCTTCACTCGATTCTGGAAAAGGCGGAAGGCTCTTTCCTTGTCATAGAGCGCATCATCTAAAGCTGGCATAGACGTCCACACACTCACTTGATTAAAGAAGTAACGCCTGTTCTCATCAGACTGTTCTACCCATTGCTTTAAGCACATTCCATCTTCCGAAGACAAATTACCGGTCAGATAGTCGGCTATCATATCATCAATATGTGAATATCGTTCGTCCATTTTCTCTAGTTCTATTAGTAAGACAGTAATTTAATTGGTTCGGGTAGTCAAAAAAGCATTTATTTATCTCAAAAAGAGAAAAAACAATAAAATATATTTTTCAAGTTCTTTACGAAGAGACGATAAGGCACTCTTAATGTGATATTTAACTGTGTTTACGGAAATCCCTAAATCGACTGCAATTTCTTCATATTTTTTGTGCTCGAATCGGCTTTTCTCAAACACAACCTTGCACTCAGGCGACAAACGATTGATTGCCTTTTGTATTTCGTGTCCCATTTCCTTCTCTATCAAAGCCGCCAAAGGCTCTTCATCGGCATATTGCAACATAGCATCCAAATCTTTTACTGAATGTTCATTGGGAATTAGTTGGGAAAAGGTAATTTCATGTTTCGTCTGTTCGCGATTCAGATAATTCAAACAGCGGTTACGCAAAGCCTTTATCAAATAACTACGTATTGTTGAATCAATTTCCAACGTTTCACGAATCTCCCATAGATGAAAAATTAAATCACCAACAAGAGTCTCGGCAACATAATGGTCGTGAACATACTCATTAGCCAAATGACATAAAGAAATATAATAATGGTCATAAAGGTAACGAAAAGCATTTTCATTACCGGCTTTCAACTGACTAATAAGCAGATGCTCCATAGAAGTAGTACAAAAATTAACTGTTTTTCTTTATCTCTTCCTATAAGGGACAACAAAGTGGGCGAAAATACAAATTTCTTCTTTTTCTCACAACATTCTAGACAGTTTTCTCCTAATCGCAATCAAATATGAAAGGTTTGAGGATAAAATATCATTCTATAATTAAATCGATGCGACGAACAACATAAGAATAATGCTACAGAAAACGAGATGTACCGAGTAAATACTGAGAGAGACGTATTCACACTTTCATTTAAGCCTGATCTCTACCGCCTTCACCAGTTCCCATCCCTTGAATACGATGGTCAGTAGCTTCAGCTGCGTGTCTCCTTTCGATGATTGCACCTTCGCATCGGCCGCATAGCGGTGCAACTGTCCTTCGGCCTCCTCCATGAGGGCCTCTATTTCACGGTCTGAAGCAGTGCGAAGGGCATACTTCACCTCCACGATGTAGCTGTAGGCAATCTCCGGTTGATGGATGAGGTCGGGCATCATGTAGAAGTCGGCGTAGCCTTTGGATGCCTCATACTCGGGCAGGATGATATAGCCGCGGGTCAGGCCCAGGTAAGCCAGCAGGAACCCTTTGACGTGTGCCTCACCCTCGATGAACTCGCGGATGGCACTCTGGCGTTCCAGTTCCCGGGCAAAGAAATCGAAGACGGGTTGCCAAGCACCATCGTAAGCCATGTCTGTAACCAGGTAGGACAACTGGTCAAGGTCTATCTGAAAGTGGCTGGAACGCTGGTAGGCTTCGGTCAGATAAGTGTACAGCTGCTCGCGAACCGTCAGGTTGGGAATGCCAAGAACGGTTTCTCCCCGAAAAACTCCTTGAATGGAAAGCATTCCGAAGTAGAAAAGCAGGCTCTTGAAATTCTCCACCTTGGTCATGTCGGTAGCCGGAAACGAGGTGTTTATCTCTGCTGTGATGCTGCCCTTCTCCACGATGCTGCGGATGACTGAGGCATTGGCACCAAAGTGATGGTCCAGCTTCACCAGGTGGCGCAGCTTGTTGTAGTCGGTGCGGATGTTGGTGTCAATCATCGTTTCTGGTGGAACCCCATCCTGCAGATAGCTGTTCAGAAAGTAAAGTGCCATGTCGGAATTGAACATCCGTTCGTCCAGCTTACGGGACGAGAAACAGTAGTTGTCATACCAGGGTTTCATCTGCTCCAGCACCCCCTCCACTGAGACCTCTGTGGAAAGGGCACCCTCCTTGATGTAATAGGCGAGCATCGCCCGCATCTCGTTGAGGCTGAACCCGATGATGCCGTTGAAGGCGGGCTGCATACTGATATTGGTGCCAATGTTGAAACCGCTGGTCACGTCGTCCATCGTAATGGGGCTGACACCGGTGATGAACAGGCGTTCTACGGAGCTGGCGCTGGCCGTAGCATCCTTGATTACCGCAAAGAAATGACGGATAAGCCCTTCCCCATGCGTCACCTCATGATAGCTGTCCGTACCGTATGTGCTTAGGATGGTATTCGTGAAGTTGTCGTACTCGTCAATCATCAGGTAGATGCGGGGGCAATCACGTTTGATGGCGATATGTTGGGTGATGGAAGTCAGCATCTGGCCAGCATCCATGTCGGGGTGTATATCCAGCCAAATGTCACTGCCCAATATCGGCTCATACCGACGGATGAACTTCGTCATCATCATGACGCAATATTCATTGAACGCTTCCGCCAGATTCGTCTGTCGAGGAGCTACAGACGAAAAGTTGAATCGTAGAATCAGGTATCTGTTCTGTCTGCCTGTAGGATGCTGTCCGATGTAAAGCCTGCCGAACAGACTCTGGAAGCAGTCGGTATAGTCAATGCCGTAGTAACTCTCCAGCATGGAGAGGAAGAGCGACTTGCCGAAGCGTCTCGGCCGGATAAGGAACAGGAAGTTAGGTTGGCGCTCAATCAGCTCGATGTAGCGCGTCTTGTCCACATAATAATACCCCTCACGTATCAGGTTGGGGAAGTCCGATATCCCGTATGGCACTCTTTTCATAAGGCTGCTTCTTTGGTTTGCAATCATGATAGCAAAGATATGTATTCTCCCGCATACTTCCAAACGTTCACCTGCAAACTTGCTGGATGCTGATAGCGAATAACCTGCATTGCATCGGCATTCGGGCAATTGTCTTTTTTAAATAAGGTTACTCAAACAGTCAACCTTATTTAAAAAGACAAATTCTCACAGATTATTTGTACATTTGCAAAATAGAGGATGGGGAGGGCTATCTATAGCCGCTTTCAACCTTTATACACCGATAATTGATAACAATAAAGACAGATGAAGCGTATTATTCTATTGATTTTGGCTGCGGTTTGTCTTCATGGACACGCACAACAAGACAACGGACTCCGGTTCAATGAATCGGGAGAATTTAAAATCGTGCAGTTCACCGATCTGCACTTCAAATACGGCAATCCGGCTTCGGACGTAGCCTTGGAGTGTATCGACCGCGTGCTAGAAGCAGAAAGTCCCGACTTGGTCATCTTTACAGGCGACATCATCTACAGTGCTCCTGCAGATACAGCCCTGCGCACCGTATTGCAACGGGTCTGCTGCCGTAAGATACCGTTTGCCGTCACGCTGGGCAACCATGACGATGAGCAAGGACTTTCGCGTCCCCTACTCTACGAGATTGTCCGCTCCCTGCCGGGCAACGTACAAGCTGCTGACTCCGAAAACTTCGCCCTACGCATCGCCTCAGCCGACGGCCAACGTACCGAGGCTTTGCTCTATCTGATAGACAGCCATGCCTATTCGCCTCTGCCCGATGTGAAAGGATATGATTGGATAAAGGCCCGTCAGATAGCCTGGTATCGCGACTGCAGCGACCAATATACCCGCGAGAACGGAGGAAAGCCGCTACCGGCATTGGCCTTTTTCCACATTCCCCTGCCTGAGTACGCCGAAGCGGCCACCCATCCGCAAGCCATCCTGCGGGGCACTCGCATGGAGCCGGTCTGCTCACCCGAGCTGAACAGCGGACTTTTTACAGCCATCAAAGAGCAGGGCGACATCATGGGATGCTTTGTGGGGCACGACCACGACAATGACTATGCCGTGATGTGGAAGGACATCCTGCTGGCCTACGGCCGATTCACAGGAGGCAACACCGAATACAATCACCTGCCCAACGGGGCCAGGGTCATCGTGCTGCACGAAGGAGAGCGCAGGTTCACCACCTGGATACGCCAACGCACAGGCGAGACGGAACAAACCACTACCTACCCCGACAGCTTTGTAAGAAAGTGAATCCTGCTCGGTCGGGCGGAATTCATTTCAACGGGCCTTCAGTACACTCAGCACCTGCTTGCAAATGGCCTTCATGCCGGCTATGATTTTACCGTGGTTTTGTGATGTGGCAAAGATAGTATAATTTAAGGGGGAAAACGTCCATACTACATGAAAAAATGACAACTGTCAGGGCGCAACAGATGCGCCCTGACAGCAAAATCATTCGCAACCGCCACCCAGTGCCTGATAGAGGTTGATGATGCCCTGAATCTCGCTAAAGCGGTCGGCCACTTGCGACAGGCGGGCCGACAGCAATCCCTGACGGGCCGTCAGTACCTCCAGGTAGGTGGTAGTGCCATGCTTCATCAGCAGTTCCGTGCTACGCACTGCCGTCTCCAACGAAGCCACCTGGCCGCTGCGCAGTTGTGCCTTGTCGCGGGCCGTCTGCACCTGCACCAAAGCATCGTTCACCTCACTGCCGGCATTGAGCAAGGCCTGTCTGAAGGCCAGCTTCGCCTCCTCCTGTTGCGCCTTAGCAATTTTCAGGTTTGCGATGTTCACACCCTTGTTGAAGATGGGCTGCACCAGACTGCCTACAGCCGAGGCCAACACTTTGCCGGGATTGATAACCATGCTACCCGCCGAGTTGGTCCAACCGGCCGTACCGCTCAGCGTAATGGAGGGATAGAAGGCTGAACGGGCAGCATTGGTACCATAGAAAGCCATGGCCAATGATTGCTCGGCACTCTTCACATCGGGACGATGCGACAAGAGTTGCAAAGGAATGCCCACTGCAAGCGCTTGCGGGAACTCCTGGTCGGCCAACGTGCCGCGTGTAATATCGCCAGGCACATGGCCCAGAATGATGGATAGTGAGTTTTCCACCTCGTCAATCTGCTGACGCAGGTCGAGTACCGAGGCTTCCACCTGGCGGCAAGTGGCTTCACTCTGCGACACGGCGGCCTCATTGGTCATGCCGGCGGCCATCATTGCCTTCATGGTCTTCACACTCTCGTGCCAGTTGGCGGCAGTCTCCTCCGAGATGCGCAGCTGGTCGTCGAGCATCAGCAGCGTATAGTAGAGATTGGCCACATTGGCCACTAACGACGAAGTGATGGCCTGTTCATAGTCGCGGCTCTGCAGATAAAGTGCTTTGGCACGACGCTTGGCATTGGTCAGCCGACCGAAGATATCGACTTCCCAGCTAGCCGAAGCCACAGCCGTATAGGTCCAAGAGCCCTTCGACTTATCGAAACTGCTGACACCTCCCTGCGGGGTGAGCATGAACGAAGGCAGATAGGCCAAACGGGCAGACAACAGTGTGGCCTCTGCCTCCTTGATGCGCTGACGGGCAGCCAGCAAGTCGGTGTTTTGCTGCAAAGCCTCTTCGATGAGCGACTGCAACCGGGCGTCGCGATAGAGTTCACGCCAGGAGAGGAGTGCCAGCGATGCTGGTTCATCTGCTGCCTCGTCGACTGTCCCGGCAGGGGCTGCCAGCGCGAGCGACTTGTCGAACAGACTGTCTGTCGGCAAGTCATCGGGACGCTGGTATTTCGTATAGATGCCACATCCGCTGAAAAGCAGCGAAGAGGCAAGTGCCAGGAGAGTGACTCTCCCGGCCTTCCAAACTGTAAACAAATGCGTATTCATATTTTTTTAGTTACAAGTTACGAGTTACGAGCTACAAGCTACGAGCTACCAGTAGGAGCGGACTATTTTCTGCTTTTCTTTGCTGCCTCTATCTCCTGATGGCTGACCTTCTCCTCTTCGGCTATCTGCCAGTCGTGGGTAGGTTCGGCCTGAATGGGGCGTACCCGCTCCTGCAGCCACTGGAAGGCTACAAAGAGGACAGGTACCAGGAAGAGCAGTGCCAAGGTACCGATGAACATACCGCCTACGGCACCTGTACCCAACGAGCGGTTACCGTTGGCGCCTACACCATTGGCCACCAGCAACGGGAACAGACCGAATATCATGGTGAGGGCTGTCATCAAGATGGGACGCAGACGTGCCTTGGAGGCACTGACCGCAGCAGCTATCAGTCCCATACCGGCCTTACGACGTTCGGCAGCATACTCGGTGAGCAGGATGGCCGTCTTTGCCAGCAGACCTATCAGCATGATAAGTCCTGTCTGCAGGTAGATGTTGTTCTCCAAGCCCATCACTTTGGCAAAGAGGAAGGAACCCATCAGTCCGCAAGGCACGGCCAGCAGGACGGCGAAGGGAATGATGAAGCTCTCGTACAATGCGCTCAAAATGAGGTAAATCATCAGCAGACAGATACCGAAGATGATACCTGTGGTACCGCTCTGCTGGCTCTCCTCGCGTGTGATACCGCCAAAGTCGTAACCATAGCCACGAGGCAGGTTGGTAGAGGCCACCTCGCGTACGGCGTTGATGGCATCACCCGTACTGTAGCCATCGGCCGGAGCCACACTGACGGCAATGGAATTGTACATGTTGAAACGGCTCAAGGTCTCGGCACCATAGACACGTGTCAACGTAACAAACTGACTCAGCGGAGCCATCTGCCCGTTGTTCAACCGCACAAAGGTGTTGTCCAATGAAGCCTCATCCAAGCGGTACTGAGGATCGGCCTGCAGCATGACTTTATAGATTTTGGAGAAACGGTTGAAATCGGATACATACTGACCGCCATAATAACCTGAAAGGGTGGCCAACACGGCATTGGGCGTGATGCCTGCCCGCTTGCACTTGGCCGCATCGACATCCACCATCCACTGCGGATAGTTGATGGCAAACGACGAGTAGGCACGGACTATCTCGGGACGCTGGTTCAGGGCGCCGATATAGTGCTGGGTGTAGTTATAGAACTGGGTCAGGTCGCCGCCGGTCTTGTCCTGTGCATGGGTGTCGAGCGAGTTACCCATACCATAGCCGGGAATCATACCGGGTGCCATGGCAAACACCTGTGCATCCTTGACCGCAGCCGTACGTGCATATACCTGACGGATGACAGCCTGTACCTGGTCTTCGCGCTTGGTACGCTCTTCCCACGGCTTCAGACGGAGGATGAACATACCGGCCGAACTACCCTGTCCGCTTATCAAACCGTAACCGGCCGTACGCGAGATGTCGCGCAGCTGGGGGATTCCCTCCAGACATTGGTTCAGACGCTCCATCACCTTGTTGGTACTGCTGAGCGAATAGCCCGACGGAGTGGTGACATTTACCAGCACGACACCCTGGTCTTCATCGGGTACCAGACCGGTCTTGGTGGTGTTCATCAATGCTACCAGCAGCACAATACCGGCTACCAGCAACGACCATGCCAGCCAACGACGCTTGATGAAGAAGAGCACACCGTCCTTATACCGCTCTACCACCACAGAGAAGGCGGCATTGAAGGCCTTACGGAAACGGGCGGCAAAATTGTCCTTCGCCGAGCCGTCTTCGTTGGTATAGGGACGCAACAGCAAGGCACAAAGGGCCGGACTCAACGTCAAGGCATTGATGGCCGAAATACCTACCGCCACAGCCATGGTCAGACCGAACTGGGTATAGAACGTACCGCTGGTGCCGCTCATGAAAGAGACGGGAATGAAGACGGCCATAAAGACGAGCGACGAGGTGATGACGGCGTTGGAGATGCCCTTCATGGCATCGATGGAAGCCATATAGGACGAGCGGTAGCCCACATCGAAGCGGGCCTGCACCGCCTCTACCACCACAATGGCATCATCCACCACCGTACCGATGACCAGTACCAAGGCAAACAGGGTAATCAAGTTGATAGAGAAGCCGGCCACCGCCATGAAGGCAAAGGTACCAATCAGCGAGACAATGATACCCACCAATGGAATAAAGGTGGAGCGGATATCCTGCAAGAAGACGTACACCACCAGGATGACGAGCAGTATGGCCTCAAATAGGGTCTTTACCACTTCATGGATAGAAGCGTAGAGGAAGTCGTCGGACGACATCACCTGTGTCAGCTCCACTCCTTTGGGCAGCTCCTTGCGGGCCTCTTCGAGGAAGGCGTTAATCTGCTTGTTTACCGCTGTGGCATTGGAACCGGCCGTCTGGAACACCTGGCAGCTCACACCCGGATGGCCGTTCAGCATACCTACGTAGGAGTAGTTTTCACGTCCCAGGTCGATGTCGGCCACCTCCTTCAGCTTCAGCACTTCGCCGTCAGCGGTCGAGGCCACCACCATCTCGCCAAACTCCTCGGGTGTATAACGACGTCCGCGAAACTTCATGGTATATTGGTAGGTCTCGGGAGAATTCTCGCCAAACGAACCGGTAGCGGCCTCAATGTTCTGTTCGGCCAGCACGCCGGTGATGTCCGACGGTATCAGTCCGTACTGTGCCATCACGTCGGGCTTCAGCCAGAGGCGCATGGAGTAGTCGGCACCCAGCACCACCAGTTCACCTACACCCTGAAAACGGAGGATTTCAGGTTTCAGGTTGATGTTGAGGTAGTTGGCCAGAAAACCCTCATCATACGAGTCGTCGGGGCTATGCAGGCTGAACACCTGCAGCATGGAGGTCTGACGCTTTACGGTGGTCACACCCACCTGCTTCACCTCGGCCGGCAGCTTGGCCGTGGCCGTAGAGACCTTGTTCTGTACGTTCACCGCCGCCATGTCGGGGTCGGTGCCCTGCTTGAAATACACCGTAATGGTGACGGTACCCGAGTTGCTGGCGGTAGAGGTCATGTAGGTCATGTTCTCCACACCGTTGATGGCCTCTTCCAGCGGAGCAATCACACTTTTCTGCAAGGTTTCGGCACTAGCACCGTAGTAGTTGGTCATCACCATCACCGTAGGCGGCGCAATGTCAGGATATTGTTCGACGGGCAGCGTAAACAGCCCGATGATGCCCAGGATAACGATGGTCACAGAGATGACCGCCGACAAGACGGGACGTTCGATAAATGTTCGTAAGTTCATATAAGAATCAATTCTAGTTAAGTTTTACTTCTTCGGCTGGATAGGAGTCCCTTCACGCAGCATACCTACCCCTTCGGCTACAATGACATCACCTGTCTGCAACCCTTCGTTCACGATATACTCCTGTCCGCCATCCACACGGGTCACCTTGACAGGCGATGAAGAGGCCTTTCCGTCCACCACCTTGTAGACGAATACACGGTCCTGAACTTCGTAGGTCACCGACTGCGGGATGACGATGCAGCCCCTGTAGTACTCGGGTACAATGACGCTGCCCGAACCTCCACTGGTCAGCAGTCCGTCCGCATTGGGGAAGACGGCTCGCAGGCTCACGGCACCCGTTGCCGGGTCTATCACTCCGCTGATGGTCTCTATCTTGCCCTTTTGCGGATAGAGAGAGCCGTCGTTCAACTGCAAGGAGACTTCGGGCATCTCTTCCAGTGCCTTCTTTTTGGAGCCATACTGGCGGGTGAGGGCAAGCATCTGATTCTCGGTCATGGAGAAATAGACATACATGGTTGAATTGTCGGAGACGGTGGTCAGTGCCTTGGGCATAGCCGGACTGACAAGTGCCCCTACACGGAAAGGCAACGTACCCACCACGCCGTCGGCAGGACTCATCACCGTGGTGTACGACAGATTGTTGGCAGCATTCACCCGCTGTGCCTCGGCTTGTGCCAACTGGGCCTTGGCCGTCAACAAGGCATTGTATGAAGTACTCAGGTCGAACTCCGAAACCACTTTCTGCGCAAACAGTTCTTTCCGGCTGTCATAGGTAAGCTGTGCAGTGGCTACACCAGCCTTTGCAGCCTCTACATTGGTCTCGGCAGTGCGCAAGGCTGCCTGATAGGGCACCTGATCAATAATGAACATCACCTGTCCGCGACGTACCGTCTGCCCCTCTACCACACAGAGCTTGGTCAGCGTACCCGACACCTGCGGATAGATGTCAATATCCTGTCGTCCGCGTATAGCGGC
>SAMEA3663297__coassemble_555_pt1 | contig 19045 bp, 10 predicted proteins | sample SAMEA3663297__metabat2_low_PE_003 | metagenome-assembled genome bin SAMEA3663297 (sample SAMEA3663297) | pig gut metagenome | biome: pig gut; feature: pig-associated habitat; material: faeces | place: China | collected 2013
TACCGAGCCAACTTCAACGCCGCAGCCGATGGCGGTCCGCAGCTCATCGCCATCCAGGCATCGGCCATCCGCAGTGGCAGGCGAGGGGGCGCACTGTTCCCCTATCCCATCAAGCAACTGTGCAGCAAGGGCAGGAGTCGTTCAGGTGACTGGGGCGAACAGGAAGGATTGGCATACTATTCGGGCGGTATCTGCTACACCAACCATTTCACCCTCCCTGCATTGGATGCACACAAGCACTATCTGCTGGATCTGACGGATGTGGTCTCTTCCGCCGAGGTGTGGGTCAACGGGCAGCTGGTGGGCGTCCGCATGACCGCTCCCTGGAGGTTCGATATTACAGCCTATCTGAAGGAAGGAGACAACCTGCTCTCCATCCGGGTGTACAACACTGCACACAACCACTACCGTAGCATACCCACCCTGTACAACCGGAGCCGACCATCCGGCCTGCTGGACAAGGTGCTCATCCATCAGTGCGATGCGATTATGCTGCAAAGATAGTGGCCCCGTGCAGGGGCAGGTATGCGCCCTGTGCGCAGTGTGATTTATTCGGTTTTACCGCAAACACGGCATCCAGACGTTATAAACCCTATGTTTACGCACCGCAAACCCTGTGTTTACGATGTGTAAACATGGGGTTTAGAAGATGTAAACATAGGGTTTGGGGTGTGACGCAATGACAGAAATGACGGCTTATCCTTTATGTAGTATCTATATACATAAATTCGTTTACTATATAGGGAATTAATTTTATTTTCAGGGTCTTATATAAGAAACCGCTGTCATTTCTGTCATCGCGTCACCAATCAGGGTTCAGCATGGCATGACAACCGGCTTTGGGTGCGTCGCTGTGTCGATTGTGACGCTCTTTTCTATATACAGTATATATATACATAAATTCATTTACTATATAGGGAATGAATTTATTTTTCAGGAGTCTTATCTATAAATAGGGCGACGCAAGCGACGCAGCGACACGCGACAGGGGCTTCGCCAAACAGCCAACTTCTGCCGACAGCCGTTCGGAGAATACCTTTGCAACACGCTATTTATATAGATATATTCTATTTTAAAATTAATTCCCTATATAGTAACTGAATTTTATTTTTCCGCGTCTATATATAATCTAACTGTTGCAAGTGTTGCAAACAGGCCCCAAAATGGTGACAGATTGGAGCTTACCTCATTCATCTTATCACTGCGTCACAAACACTCTCCAGCTACCATCCTTCTCGCTGCGCTCAACATATTTCTTTTGAATTAGTTGGTCAAGCAGTTTTTGTATCGCTGAGATGCTGATGCCTGTTTCGTCTTTCATATTTGCAAGCGTCAATGTTGGATAGGTTCTCATCGCATTGAGAATCCTTGTGTAGTTTGGCGTTCGGAAGGCTATCCGTTCGCCATCATACCACCACACATTTTCATTTTTCTCGCTTACAAATAGCACATCATTATACACCTCTGTTGCTACCAGCTCATTGAAGTATTTCAAGAACGGGCGAATATCCTTCATCTCTGCGTGAGCACCATCGCTCGGCACAGGGCCAACTTCGAGGTCTGCTTGATGCAGAGCCTCAAGATACTCACTCTTCTTGCGACTACGAACGACAACCATTGGGTAGTTGTGTCGTGTCAGAATAAAGTTTACCATCAGTCGTGCGATGCGACCGTTACCATCCTCAAAGGGGTGAATGCGTATATAGCGGTAATGGAACAACGCAGCCAACTCCACGGGAGATAGTTTTCCCTCTTGCTCTGCCTTGTTGTACCAATCTACCAAGTCTGCCATCAGACCGGGAGTCTCTTCCGGTGATGCATATTCAAATCGATCTCCATAGCGTGTAATCACACTATTTGGTCTATTCTTATATCGCCCCGCGTGTATCACATAGCTTGTCTGCATTCCACCAGGAAGATTACGATATACAGTATAGTCCTCACGCAACAATGTATGATGCAATGTCCGAATAAAGTTCTGCGTCAAAGGGCTCTCTTTCACTCTCGCTTCCTCTGTCATCATGCGTAGTCCCACGTTGCTTGCCGTCATCTCCTGGACGTCGCGCACATCAGCCTCTCCAATCACCTTTCCAAAGAGCAACAATATTTCTGTCTGACCATAAGTCAGTGTATTACCCTCTATGTGGTTGTTGTTATAGTTGAAGTCAACAGTAAAGCGGCGGCTCAGCCTTTCCCTATCCTTTTCAGACAGAGGTTGTAATTCTTGCCATGCAGCCAAAGCCTTCTTTATAGTAAGATATTTCATACGGTACCTTAGTTACTATCACATTGTGCAAATATACAAAATGTTTTTAATATGGTTGTACACTTACAACCTTTTTCGCCGTTTACATCCACGGTTCTTTCATTTAAAGACATCCTTATTTTGATTGTTTATGTGGAACAATCCTTACATTCGCGCACAAAGGCTTACCTCGTTCATCTTTATTCACTGAAGGGATTCCGAAACTTGAGCACACATTTGCAGCATTCATGGGAAAAGATTATCTTTGTAACAAAATCAAAGAGGAGGCAGCAAGATGACCGAAGCAGAGATTAAGATTCCGTATGCCATAGCCAACTTCGCAGAACTGCGCGAGCGAGGCTACTATTATATCGACAAGACAGCGTACATCCAGAAGCTGGAGCGGTACAAGGCTCCCGTGTTCTTGCGTCCCAGGCGGTTCGGCAAGAGTCTGATGGTATCGACACTGGCCCACTACTACGACCGCAACATGGCCGACAGGTTCGAAAGCCTATTCGGAGGCACATGGATTGGAGAACACCCTACGGAGGAGCACAACCGATACATCATCCTGCGGTATGACTTCTCACAGATGGTGATGTCGCCAGACAAGCAGGCACTGGAAAAGAACTTCAACCTGCTGAACGCCGGACCGGCTCGCATCGCCGTGGCACAGAACCGCGACCTGTTTGGCAACTTCGCCTTCCATGCCGACGGAAACGCCTCGCAGATGCTTCGCGAGTTAATGGACTACATCTCCTCACACCAGCTGCCGCCCCTCTACCTGCTGATTGACGAGTATGACAACTTCACCAACCAGCTACTGGTGGACTACAAAGACACCATGTACGAGGACATCACCACGGGTGAGAGCTTCCTGCGCACCTTCTTCAAAGTCATCAAGGCTGGTATTGGCGAAGGAACCATCCGTACCTGCTTCTGCACAGGCGTACTGCCCGTCACGATGGACGATTTGACCAGCGGCTACAACATCGCCGAGATACTGACCCTGGAGCCGGAGTTTGTCAACATGCTGGGTTTCAACCACCAGGAAGCCTCCGACTACCTGCGTTTTGTCATTGACACCTACAACCCGACGGCCAATTTCCAAGAGCTCTGGACACTGGTTCTCAACAACTACGACGGTTACCACTTCCTTAGCAAGTCGGAACCGCTGTTCAACTCCACTATCCTGACCTACTTCCTCAAGAAGTATGCCGTCAACAAAGCCATCCCCAACGAGATGGTGGATGAGAATCTGCGCACGGATGTCAACTGGATACGCCGGCTCACCCTCACACTCGACAATGCCAAGGAGATGCTGGATGCACTGCTCATCGACGGTGAGATGGTCTATTCGCAGCCCGACTTCAAGAGCAAGTTCAACAAGCAGAAGTTCTTCTCGCCCGACTTCTATCCCATCAGCTTGTTCTATTTAGGCATGACTACACTGAAAGACAGCTACGTTATGACATTGCCCAACCTGACGACCCGCAGTATCTACCTCAACTATTACAACGAGCTGAATAAAATAAGCGACCGGGCACAGCTGTTTGTCCCTGCATACCAGAAGTTTGTGAACAATCGTGAGTTCGAGCCCTTGTTCTACAACTATGTGGAGAAGTACCTCGGACAGTTCCCCGCCCAGGCTTTCGACAAAATCAACGAGAACTTCATCCGTTGCTCCTTCTTCGAAGTACTGAGCCGCTATCTGAGCGACTGCTACACCTTCGCCATCGAGCAGAACCTGCCGTCGGGACGCGCCGACCTGATATTGACAGGTATGCCTGGCACTGCATTCTACCACGACTGTCGCATTGTAGAGTTCAAGTATTTCAAAGCTTCGGACAGTGCCAGGGTGGAAGCTCTGGAATCACCCCGCGAAGAGGACGTGGCACAGGTGAACCGCTATGCAGCGGATATCCACCGCCTCTTCCCCGACTACCACATCACCACCTACGTGGCTTATCTTGCCGCCAACAAGGCTGCGAAGATATTCCCGACCTCCGGCGAGTGAACGACAAACATCAATTATACCATACGCAGAAATAGAGAGAAAGGGCATCATCCAGCTTACGTTAATCATTACTAAAAGGCCTCTGAACTACAAAAAAAGGGGGCAATACGAATTGGCTGATAAATTATTTCGTATTTTTGCATAACAGACGAGATATTTTAGAATATATATAACCTGTGTATACGATTGTCTAAAATGCGAAACACCTCTTTCCTACATATAGGAGATGAAGACTTATGGATGATGTTGCTAAAAGGCGACAAGCAGGCACTGTCTGTCATATACAAGAGGAACTACGAACTGCTGCTTAACTTTGGATTGAAGATAGTACCCGATGAAGAGCTGGTAAAGGATTGCATTCAAGACGTATTTGTGAAAATCGGATCCAGCAAACGGCTGTCTGCCACCGAACATGTACGCGCCTATCTGCTGACATCGCTCAAAAACCGACTGGCAGACACACAGGCCGCTCTGCCACGGAGTGAACAGCTGGACGAGAGACACTTTCAGATGGAAGTGGAAGATGAAGAAATAGCTACACTTTTCAAGAACAACGACAAAGACATCCTGCTGAGCCGAAAACTGATTGCAGCCTACAACGAACTGCCGTCCAATCAGCGCATGGCCATATACCTGCGGTATGTACGCAGCCTCTCTTATAAGGAGATAGCAGCCATGATGCACATCAATCCCCAGTCCTCGATGAATCTGGTATCGAGAGCGCTGACCAGCCTGCGCAAAAGGCTCTCTGCAGATGAGTTCATGCTGTTGCTGGTGCTGCTGAACTGCAAGCTATAGCCCCCTATCCTGCCGATAAACTAAGTTTTTTCACCTGAAATACATTTTTCCCGAAAAAAGTGAGTAGATTTTTCGCATGTCACCGTTCTTAGTATAAAAGCAACCATCATGATCAATGAGAACCAGCACATACGGCAAGTGGCAAGACGGCTGATAGCATACGTCAAAGAGCAGGAGCGGAAGGTAGAACCTGCTGAACTGGACGCTTCGTGGCAAGAAGTAGCGTACAGGATAGCTGCACTACGCCAGAAACGCACACGGCAACTCTATCTCTACATGGTCGGTTCGTCGGTGGCCGCCGTCCTGATAGGGTGCATGTTCTGGATAGGCCTGTCGCTCCAGACAGACAAGGAAAGCGACATCGAACGGTTTGCCCAATCAACCGAAATAAAAGACACGGACCGGAAGGAGATTCTGCTGCTGGTGCCTGGTGAAGATGAGATACAAATCCACAACACGAACGCCCGGATTAACTATGGAGCTGGAGGGGAAATCACAGTCAATTCTGAAAACATTCTGCATGAAAAGAGAGACGAGATTGAATACAACCAACTGATTATTCCGAAAGGGAAACGCTCGCAACTCACCCTGTCGGACGGCACAAAGGTATGGGTCAACTCGGGCACACGCATTGTCTATCCCGACCGCTTTGAGAGGAAGAAACGCGAAATCTATGTAGAAGGTGAAGTGTATCTGGATGTGGTACGCAACGAAAAGGCACCGTTTATCGTCCGCACCCACGAATTCCAGGTACAGGTACTGGGTACGTCCTTCAATGTATCGGCCTACCCAACGGAAAAGCAATCATCCGTCGTGCTGGTCGAAGGCAGCGTACATGTAACAGACGAGCACAAGCACGAAACGGTTTTACGACCGGGGCAACTGGCCGACATACAGGTGGGGCAACTGGGAGAGACCCGTGACGTCGATGTGGCTCCTTACGTCAGCTGGATACACAACATGCTGATGTACGACAACGAGCCGTTGGAGTATGTGTTCAGGAAACTGAACCGCTACTACAATCGGGAATTTATCCTTACACCCGACGTAGCCGACCTGAGAGTGTCGGGCAAATTGGATTTAAAGGAGAACATCGAAGATGTGCTTCATGCCATTGCATTTGCGGTACCCATCGTGTATGAGCAAACTGACGAGAAAACTATTGTGAAGAAAAAGTAGGGACAACCTCCCTGCACATGTCAAACCCCATAAAAACAACAAGATAGATGAAAAACAGGAATCCATGAAAAAATGGCCGGATGATAGTTGCAGTACCATCCAGCCCAAAATTAAACAATCCTTCATTATTTAATTTCTAATTTCGTTGCTAATGTATGAAAAATACTGGTAGAAATCGATTTGCGACAACCAAATTGGGTCGCGTATTATTACTTTTTAGTTTTTGTTTTCTTTCTTTGTCCGCACATGCTCTTTTGTTGAGCAAGTATGCACAGGAAAAAACGTTGACGGTCCAGATGAACGGAAAATCCGTCAAAGAGGTGATCTCTTATATAGAGAAAAACAGCGAGTTTATATTCTTTTATCGCAATGATGCAATTGACCTGAATCGAAAGGTCACGCTCTCCGTACAGAACCAGCCTATCCAGGTGATACTGGACGAGCTGTTCAAGCATACGCAGATACGTTATGAAATCAACGACCGTCAGGTGACGTTGAAAAAAGAAGAAGTACAACAGGAGCCCCAAACCAAGAGGCCGCAGAAACGCACGATAGCAGGCACTGTGACAGAAGCTGCTACCGGTGAACCACTGGTAGGTGTCAGCATCAAGCTGAAAGACACCCCGGGCATAGGGACCATCACCGACATCGATGGCAAGTTTTCAATAGAGGTAACAAATAATACAGAGCTGATTTTTTCGTATGTAGGATGCAAGACACTGACGCTGCTTGTAGGCAATCAGAACCGGATGGATGTCAAGATGCAATCCGATACCGAGCTGCTGGACGAAGTGGTGGTAGTGGGTTATGGTACGCAACGCAAGGTAGACCTGACCGGTTCGGTACAGCGTGTCAATCTGGAGACGGTGAAGAATGCCCCCAATGCCAGCCTGACATCCTCCCTGCAAGGTGCCATACCGGGCTTGAACATCGGACAGGTAAATACGGCCGGAGGGTCGGCCAACATACAGGTGAGAGGGCAGTCTACACTGAACGGTAGCCAAAATGTACTCATCGTGTTGGACGGCATCATCTACAACGGTACCATGGCCAGCATCAATCCTGCCGACGTGGAGTCGGTAGACGTACTGAAAGATGCCAGCAGCAAGGCCATCTACGGTGCTTCGGCAGCCAATGGTGTGATACTGATTACTACTAAAAAGGGTAAGAAACAGAGCAAGCCTATGATAAACGTCAATATGACGTTGTCAACGCAATCTCCTGCCAAACGTCTGCATCCTAAAAACCGCGAGGAGAAAATCCACTCCATTTACGATTACTATTGGAATCAGGGTGGTTATACACAAGATGCCAACGGGAATTACAACGTGAATCCCGATTTTGATGTTGCCAGTAAGATTGAGGCTTCTCAGGTGGCTGGCTATAACAATGGAACCGACTACAATTGGCTGGACGAAGGTACGCAAGATAGCTACTACATGAACTATCAGATTAGCCTAAGCAACTCGACAGAAAAGACCAACTTCTACATCTCAGGGGGGTATACCAAGCAAGAGGGTTGGGTTGCCAACGACTCTTTTGACCGTAAGAATGTACGTATCAATCTGGAGACTAAGGTTCTGGACTGGTTGACAATCGGTACACGCTCATTTGGATCGTTTATGAACTATTCCGGAGCGTCACCCTCGCTGCATGATCTCTATCTCTACAGCCCGATGAACACGCCGTACGATGAATCAGGAGAAATGATTTACATTCCAAATGGCACCCTGACCAACCCTTTTGTATGTTTTGATGCAGATGACAGAGATCTCAACAACTCCCTTTCAGCCTTGGCTTATGCTTCCATTGACGTACCATATATCAAAGGATTGAACTATCGTTTCAACTGGGGTAATAACTATAAATGGAACCAGCACTATTATTCAAACGTATGGGGATCCAATCACAAAGGAAATGCCTATAAAAATACCAGCTCTACATACGACTACACCATTGATCATATTCTCTCTTACAAGACAACACTGGCAGAGAAGCATCATTTGGACTTGACTGCTGTATTCGGATTGCGCAAACAGACCTATGAATATACTACAGCCAATGGTGAGCAATACACGGATTTATCTTTGAGTTACAATAGTCTGGAACAGGCTGTCATTCAGAAAATCGGTTCAGATGCTTGGCAAGAACAATATATGTACCAAATGGCACGTGTCAACTACAATTACGCAGACAAGTATCTGATTACAACCACACTACGTCGTGACGGATTTTCAGGTTTCTCAGAAAACCATCGTTACGGACTTTTCCCATCGGTTGCATTAGGTTGGGTAATTTCCAACGAAGAGTTTTTCAAAGCAGATGCCATCGACAATCTGAAACTGCGTGTATCCTATGGTTCCAATGGTAATCTAACTAATCGCTATTCCACATTGGCCAGAATGGGTACCTCCAGCTATGTGTTTGGAGATGGCAGCAGTACCTCGTACGCTCAATACGTATCGTCAATGGCTTCTGACCTAAAATGGGAATCTACTCAAGGTATGAACTACGGTTTCGATCTGTCTTTGTGGAACAATCGTTTGAACATAGCTTTTGACTACTACAATATGAACACGAAGAACTTGTTGTGGAATGTCAATATACCCAATATCACAGGCTTTGGAAGCATCCCTTCTAATATTGGACAGATCAATAACAAGGGTGTGGAAATCTCTATCAACGGTGACCTAATCCGCCAAAAGGAGTTGAAGTGGAACATAGGATTAAACTTTTCAAAGAACAAAAACAAGATTGTCAAGTTATTGGGTGATCTCGACGGTGATGGACATGAAGACGACTTGCCTGCCAGTGGTTTATTCATTGGCGAATCCATTAATGCCATCTATGACTACAACATCCAAGGGCTTTGGAGTCTCGAGGACGAAAAAAACGGCTTGATTCCCTCCGGCACTTACGTAGGTTGCGAAAAGATAGAAGACTTGAACGAAGACGGCAAGATTGATGCATCCAATGACCGTAAGATTTTGGGAACTAAAGATCCCTCCTTCCGCATGAGCATGACTCACATGGTAACCTTTAAGAACTGGACCCTCACCGCACTGTTTAACTCGGTAGTGGGCGGTAGCAAAAGTTATTTGGGAGCTAACAATGCCTTGGCTGATTTGGCCAATAACTCAGGTGACAACTTCATCAAACACAATATGTTCAGTGAAATCGACTACTGGCGACCCGACAACCAAAATGCGGAGTATAGAGCTCCCATTCGTGTACCCAGCGTACAACCCAGCTATTGGAAAAACCGCAGTTTTGTGCGTCTGCAAGATCTCAGCCTGACCTATAACTTCGGTGCACCCACACTTCGCAAGTTAGGCTTGCAAGCCTTGGCTCTGTCGGCGACAGGGAAAAACCTGTTTACCATCACCAGTTGGAAAGGATGGGATCCAGAAACCGGTGATGGATTGGTGAATGCCTATCCCGTGATGAAATCTATATCCTTAGGATTGAACGTAACTTTCTAATATAGCAGCATTATGAATAAAACTATTTCTTCTGCCATACATATAGTGTCTATACTGACTCTATTGGCAGCGTCGTCTTGCTCTGATTTCTTAAAGGAAGAAGCACTCGACTTCAAAAGCAGCACGAACTCTTTCAATACCAATAGCGACTTTGAACTATCTGTAACCAACTTGTACAGACTCGTCAGAAATGAATTTTTCTCTGGTGGTGAACAACAGACTTTTGACTATGTTTTCGGTACGGACCTGGTTTATGACGGACAAATACAAGGAGCACAACGTTTCAATGATTTTGATAATACCTGTAATCCAAACAATACATATCTGAATTCGCATTGGAACAATCTCTACAAAGTGATAGCTGAAAGCAATACCATCATCAGCCGTCTTGCTATGAGTTCTATCAGTGATTCCGACAAAAGAGTCATTGAAGCACAAGCCAGATTCTTTCGGGCATTGTCATATCGTACCCTCGCCTATCTGTATGGTGGGGTACCCATCGAACTCAACGAAGTTTCCACCCCGCGCAAAGATTATACCAGAGCCTCAAAAGCCGAAGTACTGAGCCAATGCATAGAAGACCTAATCTATGCGGCTGAAAATCTGCCTGATATCGATGCAGTGAAAGACGGACAAATATCACATCCCGCAGCCTATCACCTACTGGCAGAAGTCTATTTGGCAAAAGAGGAGTTTCAAAATGCATACAATGCCGCAAGCAAAGTGATTGGGAACAGCAAAGTTGCATTGATGAAGGAACGATTTGGAACACAAAAGGCTGACGATGGTGATGTGTTTTTCGACCTCTTCAGACCGAACAACCAGAATCGCTCTGCAGGTAATACAGAAGGTCTGTGGGTTATTCAGTATGAAACAGGAACAATCGGTGGCGACAACGGTGTGACAAGCGTCTATGGAAGTGGATATAAACAGGAAAGAGTGATGGCCCCACTAGTCAGAGACTTGCGGATAGATGGAGAGAAAACTTCTCCTTTCCTGTGGCCTTATTCAACTTTTGAATCCGGTGGCCGTGGTGTGGGATGGGGCATTCCTACCAGATATTTTTCAAATACAATTTGGGAAACAAGTGACTGGAATGACATGCGAAACTCAAATTACAACATCGTCAGAAAGTACAAGTCAGACAATCCCCAGTCAAAATTCTACGGACAAGAGCTGGATACAGAGAACCCACCGGCAGGAATTACCATCCCTTGCCGTGAATGGTATGCATATTCTACTAAATGCACAACACCTGGACATCATCCGGAGTCTCTGTTTTCAAACAAAGCGACCGGATTGTTAAGTGGTAACGCCGGATTTACATATACCGATCAATATTTCATGAGACTGGCAGAGACATATCTTCTCAGAGCAGAAGCAGCATTGGGCATGGGAGACAAACAAAAAGCCGCAGACGATATCAACGTAGTGAGAAGCCGTGCTGAAGCTAAACCATGTACTGCTGAAATGATTGACATTGATTACATTCTAGATGAACGTATGCGTGAATTGGGTATAGAAGAGAAACGTCGTCTGACATTGGGACGTCTGAATCAAGTCTATCGCCGTACAGTAGATGTCGCCAACAATCCCCTTGTTAGAAACATTGCAGAAAAGCACAATCTGTGGCCTATACCGTACGCAGAAATTGAGAGAAATACAGAAGCTACGCTTGAACAGAACCCAGGTTACTAATCAGAACAGGAGAGGATGCGATGAACACATCCTCTCCTGCAAACACATCTCCATATATGAAGTCTATAAAGTTTCGCATAGCCTTATTACATCTATTCGTAGCCAGCTGCTGCCTGACGACGCAAGCCCAGCAGCGAATGACATACGTCATGGACATGGTACACAACAACCCCGGCGAAGCACCCTACGTCACCAAGTACAACGACGGTGCCTACCTGGCTTCGCAAGGCTACAACAGCGTCGTGACGCACTGGCATATCAACTGTGCTGTTACCTACGACTCCTTCAAAAGAAACACCGTGCGTCGTCAATCCTCGGAAAGGGAATGGATTGAGCATCATGCCCAAGCCATCCGCCAAAAGCTTGACTCACTCAAGCAGGCGGGACTGGAGGTATATCCCTTCACCGACTTCCTGGTCTTCCCTAAGTCCGTGTGGGACAAGTATGGCGACGACATACAAGGCCTTGGAAGCGTGGCCGGAGACGGCCATTCGGGCAACCGTACCCGCCGGGTAAACATCCAAAGCGCGATGACGCAGAAGCTGCTACGTACGCAGATTGACGAGATATTCACGGAGTTCCCCCAGCTGGACGGACTGGTCATCCGTTTCGGAGAGACCTACCTGCAGGATACCCCCTACCACATGGGTGGCAGCCCCATCAGCGACGCCAATGCCATCGACGACCACGTGCTGTTTCTGAACATCCTCCGCGAAGAGGTCTGCGTGAAGCGCGGCAAGAAGGTGTTCTACCGCACGTGGGACTTCGGGTACCGCTTCCACTGCAATCCGGAATTCTACCTGCAAGTCACCGACCGTGTAGAGCCGCACCCTCTTCTGCTCTTCTCCATCAAATACCAGCAGGGAGACTTTCACCGCAACTGTCCGTTCAATCCCACCATTGGCATCGGACGGCACCGTCAGGTAATAGAGTGTCAGGCACGTATGGAGGCCTACGGCAAGGCTGCCCATCCCTACTACACCGCATCGGGGGTCATCGACGGATGGCCCGAGACGCAGTTTGAGATAGACTGGGCCGACTATCGGCTGACGCGGCAGCTGCGCGACCCCCAAAAGCCCCGCGGCCTGAAGGACGTGCTCGCCACCGGTCTGGTAGACGGCATGATGACGTGGTCGCACGGGGGCGGATGGCAAGGGCCTTACATCAAACACGAAATTTGGACAGACCTCAACTGCTACGTCCTGACACAATGGAGCCTGAACACTTCGCTGACGGAAGAGGAAATCTTCTACCGCTTTGCCCGGTTGAAAGGATTCGACACATACAATGCCAACCTCTTCCGCCAGATTGCCCTGCTTAGCATAGAAGCTGTGCGCAAAGGACAGCTGAACAGCTACACGGCTAACCAAGTGTGGTGGGCACGCGACGAGTTCTTCTCTGTCAGGGACAACCGTGAGGTCATCCGCGAAATCCACCAGAAGGGACTGGAGGAGAAGGTACTGCAGGAGAAGCGTGAGGCCGTGGCTCTCTGGGAGCAGATAGAGGCCATCTCCCGACAGCTGGAAAACAAAGACCGCACGTTGCTGGATGCCATACGGGTATCCTGCACCTACGGACGCATCAAGTATGAACTGATTGAACAGATGTGGATCATGATGCTGAACTATGCACCCGACGAAGGCATCACTGCAGCCAAGCGCAACCTGCTGGCCGATGCGCTGAAGCGATACGATGCCCTGTGGCAAGAGTGGCGTACCCTCTACCGCGAGCAGCCCCTGTGCGCCACCCTCTACACCGACCTGGCTTTCCGCAACAACGAGAAGGGTAGCATCCAAGAATTCACCGGTCAGTTGAGGGAGGCACTGGCACGGTAGGCATACCCTCTTCCTACCGCCAACAGCTTTAAAAGTGAAGAGGCTTGAGTTTAAAACTTTCGGGTCAGAAGTTTTAAACTCAAGCCTTCCTTGTTTTAAAGTGATAACAGGGGATAATAGAATTCTACATATACCGGGATTAATCTACTGATATATAAATACATACTATACCAACACACATCACCCTACATACGCAAAAACATACTGTCTATATCCGTATGCGAGGTGATGTAGGATGGTATCTTATCCGTTACTCAAGTTTCGACTTCGTTTACTTCATCCATTTTTATCCGTTAATTATCATCTCAGGTAAGTGCATCAAAGAGAAAGTTAATCAATCTTAAAATCCGAAAAAGGTAGCAGGTTATCCATCCAAACGTGCCGGAATCCATCTGTTTTTCACTAACTTTGTGGTAGCGAAACCTTTAATAATCTACCATGAAACGACTTCTGCTATCTGCACTACTTTGGTTTGTGCTACTTTGCACCGGCACTGCTGTCGCAACCGCCCAAACACACGACGAGGTACAACGCCTGCGACAGGAAATGGTGGGCGACCTGCGTGACAACGTACTGCCCTTCTGGACCCGATTCAGTCCCGACCCCCGAGGCGGATTCTACGGTGCACTGAAACGCGACGGTACCCCTATAGCCGATGCACCCAAAGGTGGTGTGCTGAATGCACGCATCCTATGGACCATGTCCACAGCCTACCGTATGTATGGCGACACACTGTACCGGCAGCTGGCCGACCGTGCGCAACGCTACTTCATAGACCACTTCATAGACCCGCAATACGGAGGTGTGTACTGGACACTGAAGGCCGACGGCACACCGCTGGACACTGACAAGCAGACCTACGGCAGCGCGTATGCCATCTACGGGTTGGCTGAACACTACCGAGCCACGCACTGCCGCGAGAGCCTGCAACGTGCCATCAGTCTGTATCGCACCCTGGAACAGCGGGTGAGGGACCCACAAGAGGATGGCTACAGGGAGTCGTTCAACCGCCAATGGGGAGAACCCGAACGGATGGGGTACGACGGAGACAGACGTGCCACCAAGAGCATGAACACCCACATCCACGTACTGGAGGCCTATACGGCCCTGTATCGCGTGTGGCGGGACAAGGAACTGTGCGAGCGGCTGGGCAAAGTGATGGACATGATAACCGAACGCCTGTATGATGACCGCACACACCACCTGACAGTATACTGCGACGACCACTGGAACGCACTGGGACGCATCGACTCCTACGGACACGACATAGAGACATCGTGGCTGCTGACCGAAGCAGCCGAGGTGCTGGGCGACCCGCAACGGACACAACGCTGCCGGCAAGTAGCCATCGAATTGGTAGACGTTACGCTGCGTGAAGGGCTCCACCCGCTGGGACACACCCTATATGAACGGCAGGGCGAACGCACACGGCGCGACGCATCGTGGTGGTGCCAGGCCGAGACGGTGGTGGGATGCATCAACGCCTGGCAACTGACCGGACACAGGGAATACCTGCATCAGGCACAGCGCACGTGGCACTTCATCAAGACGTATATGATAGACCAGGAACAGGGCGAATGGTTCCGCACGGTGACGGAAGAGGGCGAACCCCGGCTAAAAGAACCGAAAGCCAGCCTATGGAACTGCCCTTACCATAACAGCCGCATGGCCTTTGAGGCAGACAGCCGGCTGGCTCCCCGTCCGGACAACGGCACGGAGGTGATGGCCTGGAGCAACCTGACGGGCATACGAGTGCGGGGCGAACGGATGGAACTGGAGACGACTCTGCGCGTAGGAGACCCCGCACGCAACGACATGGAGACAAGCGGAAAGGAGAAACAACCCAATCCGCGCTATCACCGCGAGGAAAACAGGCAGATAACAACCACCACACTGCGGGGAGTGAACTTCCGGCAGACGGTGACGGACGTGGCAGAAGGACGGGTGCGCATCGGTCTGGAGGCGACCTGCGACACCACGCTGGCGGGGCAGACGGCCTACCTCTGCATCACACTGCCCCACACGCGCTATGCCGATGCCCACATCCGCCGCAGCGGGCGGCAGGTGAGCGTACGTTCGGCTGAACGGCAGCTGACCCTGAAGACAGACCGAAGCGTGCAGACCATCATCAACACGGGTGAGGAAGGACGCGACATCTGCTTCCGGCTGCTGCCCGCCCTGAAACGGGGGGCTACAGCCTGACACTGGAACTGCAATGCGAGGGAACCATAGACAATGGGGAGGCCACACTGACGCTGGACACCACCCGTCCGGGTCGGCGGTTTGCCGGACTGGGAGGAAACTTCCGCCTGCAGAACCCACGACACGATCCTTTGGTAATAGATTATTGTCTGGACCGACTGCGCATAGCCTATGGACGGGTGGAGCTGCCCTGGCGTAGCTGGCAACCCCAGGAGGAGGAGCTGACGCAGCCATGGGACGACAACCGGCCACTGGATGCACACGTGGAAAAGAGCCTGCTGACGGCCCGACGGCTGAAGGCAAAAGGGATGCCGCTGGTACTGAGTTGCTGGTTCCCACCGGAGTGGGCCATCGACGGCAATCCGCAGAGTTACGTACGGCAGGGAGGGGTGATAGCCTACAGGCTGGATCCGCGGAAGCAGGAGCAGATATACCGCTCGATAGCCGGTTATCTGCTGCTGGCCAAGCAACGCTACGGGGTGGAGTTTGACCTCTTCTCGTTCAACGAATCCGACCTGGGCATCGACGTGCTGCATACCCCCCAGCAACATGCCGACTTCATCAAAGGTTTCGGAGCCTACCTGGCCCAGCTGGACCTGCCTACCAAGATGCTGCTGGGCGACAACTCGGATGCCACGACTTTCGATTTCATCCGTCCGGCGATGGAGGATGCCGAAGCACGACCCTACATAGGAGCCGTGTCGTTCCACTCGTGGCGGGGATGCGACGATGCCACCCTGCACCGCTGGGCCGATGCCGCCCGCCAGCTGAACGTACCGCTGCTGATAGGCGAGGGAAGTACCGATGCGGCCGCGCACCGCTATCCGGAAATATTCAACGAGCCTACCTTTGCCCTCTACGAAATCAACCTCTATACCCGCATCTGCGCCATCTGCCAGCCACTCTCCATCCTGCAGTGGCAGCTCACATCGGACTACTCGCTGCTGACGGGAGCAGGCATCTTCGGCACCGAGGGACCTCTACGTCCTACCCAACGCTTCTGGAACCTGAAACAGCTGGCCTCTACCCCACCCGATGCGCTGGCACTGCCCGTGAAGTGCGACAAGCCGGACATCAACTGCGCCGCCTTCGGCAACCTGACGCGCGGCGAATATGCCATACACATGGTGAACAACGGTGCCGCCCGACAGGCCACGCTGCACGGACTGCCTGCCGACATCCGATGGGTGAAGGTATGCACCACCAACAGCCGGCAACATGCCGAACCCACCGTAGTGCCCGTAGAGGCAGGTACCGTCCGCATCACCTTGCCACCCGTCAGCTTTGTGACGGTGACAAGCTGCAAATAGAGAGACAACATATACATATATTAAAATTAACAAACTGATAAAGACGTATGAAACAAACACAACTCGTTGCCATCATCATGATGTGGCTCTGCATGGTCTGCACAGGCCGTGCGCAAGCCAATGTACACCAACACTTCAAGACTTCCATCTACGTACGGGCGTATGAAGTGGACAAAATGAAAGACCTGCACTGGCTGGACTCCACCTGGACAGTGATATCCCGTCAGTTGAAGGTAGACAAAGTCTATCTGGAGACACACCGCGACCTGCTGATTGTGGAAGATGCCACGCTGGAGCAGGCCAAACGCTTCTTCAAGGAACGGGGCATCGAAACCGCCGGAGGCATCACGTACACCATCAACGAAGCCAACAGCTTCGAAACCTTCTGCTACTCCAACCCCGAACACCGGCAGATGGTCAGGAAGATTGCCGAGCATACCGCCCGGCACTTTGACGAGTTCATCCTGGACGACTTCTTCTTCACCAGCTGCAAGAGTGACATCGAAACCAAGGCCAAAGGAACCATGAGCTGGACGGAGTATCGGCTGAAGGTAATGACAGAGGCAGGACGCAACCTGGTGCTGCAACCCGCCAGAAAGGTGAACCCCAAGGTGAAGGTCATCATCAAATACCCCAACTGGTATGACCACTTCCAAGGACTGGGATTCAATCTGGAGGAAGGACCGTACCTGTTTGACGGTGTATGGACAGGTACCGAGACGCGCGACCCCGCCAGCAACCAGCATCTGCAGAACTACCTGAGCTACTGCATCATCCGATATTTCGACAACCTGCGTCCGGGATACAATGGCGGCGGATGGGTGGATGTAGGCGGACTGCAGATGGGCATGGACCGCTACGCCGAACAGCTGCATCTCACCCTGCTGGCCAAAGCACCCGAAATCATCCTCTTCGCCTACCACCAGCTGCTGGATGTGAAACTGTCGCCCCGCTACCGCACGCCGTGGCAGGGAATGGGCACCAGCTTCTGTTACGACCAAGTGATGGCTCCTATCCCAACGGCGGACGGGAGCAGCATAGAGCCTACCACCATGGCACGCATTGCCGATGTGGTGCTGGGACAGACCGACCAACTGCTGGGTAAGCTGGGCCGTCCAGTAGGCATCACTTCGTACAAGCCGTTCCATGCAGCAGGCGATGACTTCCTGCAGAACTACCTGGGTATGATAGGACTGCCGATGGACATCGTACCCCACTTCCCCGAAGACAAGCAGACGGTGCTGCTCACTGCACAGGCAGCAGGCGATCCGCAGCTGATGGCCTCCATCAAGAAGCAGCTGCAGGCTGGACGCGACGTGGTCATCACCAGCGGACTGCTGAAGGCCATCCCCGAGAAGATAGCCGAGGTGGCCGAACTGCGGTGCGGCGACCTGAAGGCACTGGTATCTGACTTCGGCAGACACGGACAGGCCGAACGGGACATCCTGATGCCACAAGTACAGTATTACACCAACGATGCCTGGGAGATGGTAAGTGCCGGCCGACCGCTGACAGGCGGCGTATCGGGCTATCCCGTCCTGCTGAGGGCAGCCTACAGTGCCGGACAGCTCTATGTGCTCACCATACCCGATGATATGGGCCAACTGTACGACTATCCGGCAGGAGCCTTGAACGAGATACGGCGCGTACTGAGCCGCGACCTCGATGCCTATCTGGAAGGCCCTTCGAAGGTGGCACTCTTCGCTTACGACAACCGGACGCTGGTAGTGGAGAACTTCAACGATCATGCCGTGGAGGTATGTGTCACTACAGGCGAACAGATAGAGCACCTCACGGTGCTGGATGACGGGACAGTACTGGATCCGCTGCCGGCCGAACCGCAGAGGGGCTGGTTCCCTGCTCCCCCCAAACACGCCTTCCGGGTGATGCTGCTGCCTCACTCCTACAAGGCATTCAAGTATTGATTCAAGTTTCGCATGAATCGTATCACACGAAAGATACCACTGCGAACGAAATTCAGGGGCGCAAAATATTGCGCCCCTACAAGTTATGCAGCACGCATTCAATCAAGCTGTTGCAGGAAGTGTACGATACGTGTAGGAGGGTGCATCAGAATTTTGATACATCCGCCCTATACGCAGGATTGCATCCCGATGCAGTCCTTACGGTTCGTGCCGATGCAGGATGCGATGCGGCAAGGCTCCGTGTCCCAGCAGTTCGATGGGACAACCGAAGTGTTGTTCCAGCCAGGGAGCGGTCACCTCAAGCGCAGGATGGTAATGCAACGTACCATCTACACAAGCCACCGAACGTACCTG
>SAMEA3663297__coassemble_581_pt1 | contig 18322 bp, 12 predicted proteins | sample SAMEA3663297__metabat2_low_PE_003 | metagenome-assembled genome bin SAMEA3663297 (sample SAMEA3663297) | pig gut metagenome | biome: pig gut; feature: pig-associated habitat; material: faeces | place: China | collected 2013
CAGCGTGCCTGTCAGCAGGCCCCGCAGAAAGGCCATCGAATGGCGCATGTGCTTCTCGGTCAGTATGGAAACATAGAAAGCATCGAAAGGCATGGGATGGCGTTCGGCCAAGATGAAGCCATGCTTGCTGCCAAACTGCTGCATGGTGGCGGGCGTGAAATGCCACAGGTGGCGCGGGACATCGTAGGCTGCCCAATAGGCACCATAACGACGGGCATCGAACGACGAGCAATTGGGCACCGCCACAATCAGCAGGCCGCGTTCGGTCAACAGTTCGTTCAGCCTGTCCCACGTCTCATTGAGATGTTCTAGATGCTCCATGACGTGCCACATTGTGATGACGTCGTAGCTGCCGGCCGGCAAATCGGCCAACGCCGTTTCAGGCTTCACCTCCAGACCGAAGTGATCCTTGGCAAAGGCACGTGCCTGCGCACTCTTCTCCACCGCTTCCACCTGCCAGCCACGCTTCAGCATGGCCTGCGGGAAGTAGCCCGTACCGGTGCCTATGTCCAGCAGACGACCCTCCTTGCGATACGACGTACGGCATACCAGCCGCGCCTTACGGCCCAGCATGTAGGTGCGTACCCAATGGTAAATGCGGTTCATGGCACCTCGGCGAGTGTCGGTATGCGAGATGTAGTCGGGTGTTTCGTAGTAGCGTCCTATCTCCGTTTCGGCAGGGAAGTCTTGCGTGAAGAGGAATCCGCATCGGGCACACCGACACAGATGGAACATCTCGCCTGTTGCGTAATGATCTACACACGTCAACGTGCGCTCCAATTGCGTGCCGCCACACAGCGGACAAGTAGTTATGTTGATTTTCTTCATTCTGATAGCCTGCGAACGGGCAGTGTTCTTCCGACCCGTCGGGTCACACTACACCTAAATTTGGTGCAAAACTACAAATAAAAAGTGAGTTATAGGGTTGGGGTTAAGGAGATTTAACGACATTACGCACATACAGACAGAAGACGATTGCCACGGGCGGCATTCCGAATGGGGCACATCCCATATTTCCTGCTCTGACACATGAGTTAAAAACCTTGAAAATAGCACGTAAAGCAGGTAAATAATAGGAATAGTAGATGTTTTTTCTGCGGGGGAACGAATTTTATTCGTACTTTTGCACCGTATGAATGAAATTTACAGATTATGAACAATCTACCGACCGTAACCAAGAACCTCCTGATCATCAACGTGCTGATGTTTCTGGCTACCATCGTGGTGCAAGGGAGAGGCATTGACCTGGGCGACTATTTAGGGCTTCACTTTGTGCTGTCCGACCGTTTCAATGCGGCCCAACTCATCACCTATATGTTTATGCACGGAGGCTTTACTCACCTCTTCTTCAATATGTTTGCCGTGTGGATGTTCGGACGCATCCTGGAGCAGGTGTGGGGTCCCAAGCGTTTCCTTTTCTACTACCTGATGTGCGGCATCGGAGCCGCACTGATACAGGAGGGGGTAAATGCCGTTGCATACACCATGGCCACCGAGGGGTTGTCGCCCGAGGCGATAGACGTGGTGGTGCGTGAGGGGAGCGGCGTACTGCAGTCGCAGATGAACTATGTAGACCCTCAGATGGCCCGCCTGAACATCACGTTGAACAGTCAGACGGTGGGGGCTTCAGGGGCTGTCTATGCCATTCTGTTGGGATTCGGTATGCTCTATCCCAACCAACAGATGTTCATCTTCCCGCTGCCGTTCCCTATCAAAGCCAAGTATCTGGTGATGGGATATGCCCTGATTGAACTGCTTTCAGGCTTTGCCAACAACCCGGCAGACAACGTGGCCCATTTCGCCCATCTGGGAGGTATGATATTCGGATTCATCTTGATAATGTACTGGAGGAGAAAGGACAGAGGCAATGGCTACTACTATTATCACTGATTTGAAGGAGAAGTTCCGTCGGGGCAGTCTCTGCCTGCAGCTGATTTATATCAATGCAGCCCTCTTTGTTGCAGTCAGCCTGATGCAGATTGCGCTGCTACTTTTCAACTGCTCGCCGGCCGGCCTGCTGGAGTGGGTCGAGCTGCCAGCCTCATTCACACAGTTCGCGGTGCAGCCCTGGTCGCTCTTCACCTATATGTTCATGCATGCAGGCCTGCTCCACATCCTTTTCAACATGCTGTGGCTCTATTGGTTCGGCCAGCTGTTTCTGAACAGCTTTTCAGCCAGACACCTAAGGGGACTCTATGTGCTGGGTGGCATTTGTGGCGGACTGCTCTACATGCTGTCCTACAACATCTTCCCCTATTTCCGTCCGATGCTCGAAGGCTCTTACCTGCTGGGCGCATCGGCTTCCGTACTGGCTGTCGTAGCAGCCGTGGCCTATCGCGACCCCGATTATCCCGTCCGTTTCCTCCTGCTGGGCACCGTACGTATGAAGTACTTGGCGCTGATAGTCATCGGACTCGACCTGCTTTTCATAACGTCGGCCAATGCCGGCGGGCATATCGCCCACTTCGGCGGTGCATTGGCAGGCCTTTGGTTTGCCGCATCCTTGAACAAGGGACACGACACAACGGCCTGGATCAATCGACTGATTGACATCCTTTCGTCGTTGTTCAGCCCCAAAACGCGCCGACCGAAGATGACTGTTCATCCGGGCGGAGGCAGACGGCAGGAGTACGACTACAACGCCCGCAAGAAAGCGCAGAATGATGAGATAAACCGTATCCTTGACAAGCTGAAACAATCGGGCTATGACAGTCTGACTACCGACGAGAAGCGAAGCCTCTTTGACGCAAGCAAACGGTAAGAACAATTTAAAATTAACAATTTAAATGGTATTATCCATTACTTGTAGCTTGTAGCTCGTAACTCATAACTTGTAACTGAAAAAATGAGACACTTTGGGAATATACTATTTTTGGTGGTGATATTGGCCAACGCCCTCTGTACCTTGTTGTTGCTGCTGGTGGCCTACAGTCCTCACATTGCTCCGACAGTCCATCCTGTGGAGTCGTGTATGGGACTGACATTCCCCATTTTCCTGGTGCTCAACGGCTGTTTCCTCCTTTTCTGGTTAGTGGTGCAGAAGTACAAGTCCGCCCTGCTTCCGTTGACAGGATTCCTACTCTGTACGGCACAGATACGCCTCTACATCCCGATAAACTTTCGTACCGATGCGCTGCCCGAAGCGTCATTCAAGCTGCTTTCGTACAACATCATGGGATTCAACGGAGCCACCAAGCAGACCGACGGTACCAATCCCATCCTGACCTATCTGCAGAAGAGCGGAGCGGACATCCTCTGTCTGCAGGAATATATCACCATCGAAGACAAACGGCACCTCACGCAGCACGATGTGGAGCAGGCGCTGAAGGCATATCCCTACCACCGCATCCTTTCGGTGGGGCACAACAAGGGAGCCAACAAGATGGCCTGCTACTCCAAGTTCCCCATCCTCTCGGCCCGCACCCTCTCCTATCCCAGCGACTACAACGGCAGCGTCCTCTACGAGCTGAAGATAGGCAACGATACCGTGACACTCATCAACAACCATCTGGAGTCCAACAAACTGACCCTGGAAGACAAGGCAGTGTATACAGAGATGCTGAAAGACCCCGAGAAGGAGAAGGTAAAGAGCGGACTGCGTCTGCTGGTGCGCAAACTGGCCGAGGCCTCGGCCATCCGTGCCGTACAGGCAGACTCGATAACCAGCCACATCGCCCGCCGGAGTCATCCTGCCCTCATCGTGTGCGGCGACTTCAACGACACTCCCATCTCCTACACCCACCGCGTCATTGCCCGCGGGCTGGACGATGCCTTCGCGCAGTCCGGAAGAGGGCTGGGCATCTCTTACAATCAGAACAAGTTCTACTTTCGGATAGACAACATATTGACGAGCAAAGAGCTGCGCAGCTACAATTGCATGGTCGACCGTTCCATACGCGAATCCGACCACTATCCGATAGCCTGTTACCTCTCCCTGCAAAAGAAATAAGTTTAATTTAATACCATATTAATATGTTCAAGAAAAGTATCTTCATGTTAGCAGCAAGTTGTATGATGTACTCCTGTGCGACACAGACGGAAAGCAATCCGTTCCTTTCCGAGTTTCAAACCCCTAACGGTGTCCCTCCTTTCGACCAAATCAAGCTGGAACACTACGAACCGGCCTTCCAAAAAGGTATCGAGGAGCAAAATGCAAACATTCAGGCCATTATCGACAACACCGAGGCACCTACGTTTGACAATGTCATCGTAGCGTTTGAGCAGAGCTCTCCCATATTGGATCGTGTAGGAGGCGTATTCTTTAATCTGACCGAAGCCGAGACCACCGACGGACTCTCTGCACTCGACATGAAGATGGCTCCTGTCCTCTCCGAGCACAGCGACAACATCTCGCTCAACCAGGTACTATTCAAGAAGATAGATGCCGTCTATCAGCAACGCGAATCGCTCTCGCTGACCCGCGAGCAGGAGCGTCTGTTGGAGAAAATCTACAAGGACTTTGTCCGTTCGGGTGCCGGTCTTCCAGCCGAGAAGCAGGAGCGTCTGCGCGAAATCAACAAGCAGCTCTCCACGCTGGGCATCACCTTCGGCAACCATGTGCTGAACGAGAACAATGCATTCAAACTCTATGTAGAGAAGGAGGAAGATCTGTCGGGACTGCCACAATGGTTCCGCGAAAGTGCCGCCGCCGAGGCAAAGGCCGACGAACAAGAGGGCAAATGGCTCTTTACGCTGCACAATGCCAGCCGCCTGCCCTTCCTGCAGTATGCCGACAACCGTGCCCTGCGCGAACAGATTTATAAGGCTTACATCAACCGCGGCAATAACAACGACGAGAACGACAACAAGAGCACCATTGCCGAAATCGTCCGTTTGCGTCTGGAGAAAGCCAATCTATTGGGATTCGATTGCTATTCGAACTTCGTTCTCGACACCAAGATGGCCAAGAACTCGGCTACGGTGATGGAGTTCCTGAACAACCTTTGGAGCTATGCGTTGCCCAAGGCAAAGGCCGAGGCAGCCGAGCTGCAGAAGCTGATGGACAAAGAGGGCAAAGGCGAGAAGCTGGAGGCTTGGGACTGGTGGTACTACACCGAAAAACTGCGTAAGGAGAAGTTCAATCTGGAGGAAGAGGACCTGAAGCCCTACTTCAAGCTGGAAAACGTGCGCGAAGGAGCCTTCACCGTAGCCAACAAGCTGTATGGCATTACACTGACCAAAATGGAGGGTGTACCCGTCTATCATCCCGACGTAGAGGTGTTCGAGGTAAAAGACCGCGACGGCTCCCAACTGGGTATCTTCTACGTAGACTATTTCCCCCGTGCCGGCAAGCGTGGCGGTGCTTGGATGAGCAACTACCGCGACCAGCAGGGTGACGTACGTCCCCACATCTGCAACGTATGCAGCTTCACCAAGCCCGTGGGCGATACACCCTCTTTGCTGACGCTGGACGAAGTAGAGACCCTCTTCCATGAATTCGGGCACGCACTGCACGGCCTGCTGACCAAGTGCCAGTACAAGAGCACCTCAGGTACCAGCGTCGTACGCGACTTCGTAGAACTGCCGTCGCAAATCAACGAGCACTGGGCTACCGAGCCCGAGGTGCTGAAGATGTATGCCAAGCATTACCAGACCAGTGAAGTAATGCCCGATGCCTTGATTGAGAAGGTGCTGCAACAGAAGACCTTCAATCAGGGCTTCATCACCACCGAACTGCTGGCGGCAGCCATCCTCGACATGAACCTGCACAACCTCACCTCCACCGAAGGACTCGACGTGCTGGCCTACGAGAAAGAGGCAATGGACAAGCTGGGTCTGATTCCTCAAATCGCTCCGCGCTATCGCACCACCTATTTCAACCACATCATCGGAGGATATTCTGCCGGCTACTACAGCTACTCGTGGGCCAATGTTCTGGACAACGACGCCTTCGAAGCCTTCAAGGAAAACGGAATTTTCGACCCCGAAACCGCCAACAGTTTCCGCAGCAATATACTTGAAAAGGGAGACAGCGACGACCCGATGACTTTGTACAAAAACTTCCGTGGACAAGAGCCTCAACTTGAGCCGATGTTAAAAAATCGCGGTTTGAAGTAAGATTTGTGAAAAAAAAGCTATATTTGCACCCTTGTATGCCACTGGAAATTAATTAAAAAGTAATCATAATAAACTAAAAGTAACATGCAAAACAAAGGATTTGTAAAGGTTTTTGCGATATTGCTCACACTGGTGTGTGTGTTCTATCTCTCCTTCTCTTTTGTGACTCGCCACTATACCAATAAGGCGAAAGAGTATGCAAAAGGGGATGTGAAGGTAGAACAGGACTACCTCGATTCGCTTGCGAACGAAAAGGTGTACTTCGGCAATTGGACGCTGAAACAATGTCGCGAGATGGAAATCAGTCTGGGTCTGGACCTGAAGGGTGGTATGAACGTCATCCTCGAAGTTTCCGTACCCGATGTCATCAAAGTGTTGGCCGACAACAAAACGGAAGAGGCCTTTAACCAAGCCCTGACCAATGCAGCCAAGCAGGCTACAACCAGTCAGGACGACGTTATCACCCTTTTCGTGAAGGAGTACCACAAGCTGGCTCCGGGCGCATCGCTGGCACAGCTTTTCGCTACCCAGCAGCTGAAGGATAAAGTCAATCAGAAGTCTACCGATGCCGAAGTGGAGAAGGTGCTGCGCGAAGAGGTGAAGGCAGCCATCGCCAACTCGTACAACGTGCTGCGTACCCGTATTGACCGTTTCGGCGTGGTTCAGCCCAACATTCAGAGTCTGGAGGACAAGATGGGACGCATCATGGTGGAACTGCCTGGTATCAAGGAGCCTGAACGTGTAAGAAAATTACTACAAGGATCAGCCAATCTGGAATTCTGGGAAACTTACACCGGCAAGGATATCGCACCCTATCTGCAAGCCGCCGACAGCAAGCTGCGTTCGCTGCTCGCTGCCACAAGCGATGCCGACAGCGTAGCCACAGCAGCCCCCGCCGAAGCACAGGCCACCAGCACAGCCGACAGTCTGGCTGCCGCACTGAAGGGCGAAAGCAAGGCACAAGTTGCCGACCTGGTCCAGCTGAAGAAGGATCATCCCCTGCTGGCCATCCTGCAGGTGAATGCCAATGTAGGCCCCGTTGTAGCCTATGCCAATTATAAAGATACGGCAGACATCAACCGCTACCTCTCCATGCCCGAGGTACAGGCCCAGTTGCCCAAAGACTTGCGCCTGAAGTGGGGTGTATCGGCCTTCGAGTACGACCCCAAGGCACAGACCTTCGAACTCTATGCCATCAAGTCGACCGAACGCAACGGAAAGGCTCCGCTGGAGGGTGACGTAGTGGTAGATGCCAAGGACGAGTTCGACAGCTATGGCAAACCCGCCGTCAGCATGTCGATGAACACCGACGGTGCCCGCCGTTGGGCCCAACTGACCAAGCAGAACATCAACCGCAGCATCGCCATCGTATTGGACGGCTATGTATATTCGGCTCCGAATGTAAATACGGAGATTACCGGCGGTAACTCACAGATTACCGGCCACTTCACGCCCGAGCAGGCCAAGGACTTGGCCAACGTGCTGAAGTCTGGTAAGATGCCAGCTCCTGCCCACATCGTGCAAGAGGATATCGTAGGTCCGTCACTGGGTCAGGCTTCCATCAACGCAGGTATCATCTCGTTCGTCGTAGCCTTCATCCTGCTGATGATTTACATGTGCGCCATGTATGGCCTTGTGCCGGGTATGGTAGCCAACGGTGCCCTGATCATCAACCTCTTCTTCACGCTCGGCATCCTCTCTTCGTTCCAAGCAGCACTGACCATGTCGGGTATCGCAGGTATGGTACTCTCACTGGGTATGGCGGTTGACGCCAACGTGCTGATTTACGAGCGCACCAAGGAAGAGCTCCGCGCCGGCAAGGGTGTGAAGAAAGCCTTGGCTGACGGTTACAGCAATGCCTTCTCGGCCATCCTCGACTCCAACTTGACCTCTATCATCACCGGTATCATCCTGTTCAACTTCGGTACAGGTCCTATCCGTGGTTTTGCCACTACATTGATTATCGGTATCTTGATTTCGTTCTTTACCGCCGTCTTCATGACCCGTCTGGTATACGAGCACTTCATGGGCAAGGACAAGCTGCTGAATCTGACCTTCTGCACCAACATCTCAAAGGACCTGATGCAGAACGTTCACTTCGACTTTATGGGCCGCCGCAAGCAGTGGCTTACCATTGCAGGTGCTGCCATCGTGGTATGTCTGGCCTTCCTGCTGACCCGTGGTCTGAGCCAGAGCATCGACTTCACAGGTGGACGTAACTTCAAGGTACAGTTCGAAAAAGAGGTAGAACCCGAACAGGTACGCGAGCTCATCGCCGGCAAATTTGGCGATGCCAATGTCAGCGTCATTGCAGTAGGTACCGACGGTCGCACCGTGCGTATCAGCACCAACTACCGCATTGAAGACGAAGGCAACAACGTTGACTCTGAAATAGAAGCTTATCTGTATGAGACACTGAAGCCGCTGCTGACGCAGAACATCTCTTTGGATACCTTCATCGACCGCGACAACCACACGGGTGGCAGTATCGTCAGCTCGCAGAAGGTAGGACCAAGCATGGCCGACGACATCAAGGTATCGGCTATCTGGTCGGTATTCCTGGCTCTGATTGCCATCGGTCTCTACATCCTCATCCGCTTCCACAACATCGCCTACTCCATCGGATCTGTAGCCGCTCTGGCATGCGATACCATCATCATCTTGGGTATGTACTCCATCTTCTGGGGCATCCTGCCCTTCTCGCTGGAGATTGACCAGACCTTCATCGGTGCTATCCTGACGGCTATCGGTTACTCTATCAACGACAAGGTGGTTATCTTCGATCGTGTACGCGAGTTCTTCAGTCTCTATCCCAAGCGTGAGAAGCTCCAGCTGTTCAACGATTCACTGAACACTACATTGGCACGTACCATCAACACTTCACTCAGTACATTGATTGTATTGCTCTGCATCTTCATTTTGGGTGGTGACTCTATCCGTAGTTTCGCCTTCGCCATGATTTTGGGTGTGGTATTCGGTACCCTGTCATCACTCTTCATCGCTTCGCCGATTGCCTTCAGTCTGCTGAAGCACAAGGGTACTCCTGCTGAGGACGCCAAATAAGCTTTACTGATAGGTAACGGCTCTTGATGGGCCGCACAACCGTACAGAAGGTGCGTCAGGGTTTATCCCTCGACGCACCTTCTTCTTTTTTAGTAACTAAAGGGAAGGCCCTTCGTGCGTTGGCTTCACAGGTACAATTCGCCCCTTCTTGTCGAAAGTCAGGCGGTCAGCACAGACCTCCCTATGTATACCAGGTTCCTTATCCCGCTGCAGATACTGTTTGTTGATGCGGTGATAGAAGATGTACCACTTATCCTTGCCAGGTATCTGGAGTATAGAGTTGTGGGCCGTACCATATATCTCGTTCTCCGGATCCTGACGCAGTATCACTGGTTCGTCGGCCACCTGAATAGGACCGAGGGGCGACTTAGACGTACCATACGCCACATGGTAGTTGGGCGAACCGGTATCATCCACCGACCAGGTGAAATAGTATGTGCCTTTACGATAGAATACATAGGCCGCTTCACGGAAGGCATAGTCCTGCAACGTTCCTCCTTCAGGAGTCATCACCGTCAGGGTCTCCTTCTTCACCGTCTTCATATCCGCATCCAGCTCGGCTCCGGCCATATATCCGTTGCCCCAGTATATGTAGAACTTCTTCGACTTGGGATCCTGAAACACATCCACATCTATTTGCTGCCCTCCACCTACGGGCGAGTCGCTGATGATGGGTGCACCCGATTCCACAAACGGGCCTGTAGGATGGTCGCTCACCGCCACACCAATCTCCTTACGAAGGCCGGCATTGGCACTGAAGTAGAGGAAATACTTGTACGAACCGTCTTTCTGCCTTACCTCGATGGCAGCAGGTGCCCACAAATTGCCGTCTGCCCATTTCACCTGATCGCTCTTGGCATCAAGCACGATGCCTTCGTCCTTCCATTCCTTCAGATTCTCCGACGAGAACACGCTGTAAGTATATCCTCCCCACCCCGGCATACCGTCAGTCGTGCTATAGATATAGTACTTGCCCGTCTTGTTGGAGTAGAGCACTTCTGGGTCGGCATGAAATCCCGGCAATAGCGGATTCTGCTGTGCGGCCACCGTTGTCATGACAGCAGCGGCCATTAGGGTCATTAATGTTCTTTTCATTCTATCATATTTTATTGTTGATTTTCCCACACAAATATAGTGAATCTGCAAGGATGACGTTGAGTGTCTCATCTGTTTTTCGTCGAAAGATGACGAAATCCTCGTTCGTCAGAAAGTCAACCATCTCCTGTCAGCGGCTTTTGCCCGTAATCAAACTATTGAACAAAACCTAACTAAAGAGCAGAGAACCGTCAGCAAGGGGTCACTTCAGCACCAGGTCACCCTGCTGGGGCAAATCACTCCAGCGCAGGCCGTAGGTGTCGTAGGCATCGGTCATCACGATGAACACCTCCGGACAGAATCGCTTGATGCGCGTCGTCACGTAATCTACCTCCTTCTGGTGCAGCACTAACATCAGCATCTCGCGTTTCTCTCCGCTGTACAGTCCGTAGCCGGGTAGACAGGTAGCCGTACGGTCCAGATCGTGCAAAATGAAGTCGCGCAGCGGTTGGGTATTGCCTGGAGTGACCACCAGCATAATCTTGTCGTTCTTGGCACCCGATATCACAAAAGCCAATACCCGTGTCATCATGTAGATGCACAGCAACGAGTAGCCGCTCAACTTGAGGCTTCGGGTGGCCGATTCACCCTCGTTGCCCAGTCCCAATCCAATCACCAGCAGACCCATCATTACCACAGTACCATCCACCGCCAACAGGGCATTGCTGAACTTCACCCGGGCGTAGCGGCTGATAATCATGGCTATCACATCACTTCCTCCCGATGAAGCCTTACTTTTGATAATAAGCCCCGTTCCCAGTGCTATCAATAGCGGGCCGAAAAGGATAGCCAGTATCAGGTCGTCCGAAAAATTGAGCATACCTCCCAACAGCTGTTGCGGGTCCAGTGCCTGCAAGGCCTCTCCCGTAGGATAACACCACGAAGATATCAGATTCATGAACAGCGGAGCGGCAAACGAAGCCAACAACGTCTTGGCTCCCAACTTGGCTCCGAGGCAGAAGGCCGAGAGCAGCAGAATGGGGACTTCCAGTATGTAACCGAACGTACCCACTTGAATCTGCGGGAAGAGCTGGTGCAACACGATGCTTGTACCGAATACCCCACCCGGTACCAGCTTGTAAGGGTTGATAAAGAGCACGAAGCCCACGGCTACCAGGAAACAGCCGATGCAGATGCCAAAGCAGTCCAGCAAGAAGCGGCGCAACTGGCGACGATTCATAGAGATGCGTTTCATACGATGTTCTTTCTTTGAATAGAGATGTTCATTTGACGGGCAAAAGTAGCAAATAGAAAGCAATACACAAACAAAACCTCCTACTCAAAAGAGCAAATAAACTTTCTCTCCTCTCGCTTACTCGTTTTTTTGCACTATCGTTCGATAAGATAGGCTGCATCTTGGAACAACTTTTTCATGCAAGCATGAAAGTTCTTCTCTCGATTTGCACTATCTTTGTCCCCCGAAAATGCTACAATCATCCATGGAACAAGAAGATTTTGACATACGTAGCCAGCAGCTGGCTTCCGGACGGGAGAAGGACTTTGAGAATGCCCTGCGGCCGCTGAACTTTGAAGATTTCAGCGGACAAGACAAGGTGGTGGACAATCTGCGCATCTTTGTCAAGGCAGCCCGTCTGCGCGGCGAAGCATTGGATCACGTGCTGCTACACGGGCCTCCCGGCTTGGGAAAGACAACCCTCAGCAACATCATAGCCAACGAATTGGGAGTTGGGTTCAAGATTACCAGCGGCCCTGTACTTGACAAGCCCGGCGACCTGGCTGGTATATTGACCAGCCTGGAGACGAACGATGTGCTCTTCATCGACGAGATTCACCGATTGAGTCCCGTAGTAGAGGAGTATCTCTACTCGGCCATGGAGGATTACCGCATTGACATCATGATTGATAAGGGTCCTTCGGCACGGAGCATTCAGATAGACCTGAACCCCTTTACACTGGTAGGAGCGACCACCCGCAGTGGATTGCTCACTGCCCCTTTGCGTGCCCGCTTCGGCATCAACCTGCACCTGGAGTATTACGATGACGACGTACTGAGTGGCATCATCCGTCGCTCGGCACACATTCTGGGCGTGGCTTGCTCTCTACCCGCTGCCGCCGAGATAGCCGGACGCAGCCGGGGCACGCCCCGTATTGCCAACGCCCTGCTACGCCGGGTTCGCGACTTTGCCCAGGTGAAGGGAAGCGGACAGATTGACACGGAGATAGCCCGCTTTGCACTGGAGGCCCTGAATATCGACCGTTACGGACTGGACGAGATTGACAACAAGATACTCTGTACCATCATTGACAAGTTCAAAGGAGGGCCTGTTGGACTGACTACCATCGCTACGGCATTGGGTGAGGATCCTGGCACGATAGAGGAGGTTTACGAACCGTTCCTCATCAAGGAGGGTTTCCTGAAACGTACACCCCGTGGCAGGGAGGTCACCGAACTGGCCTATAAGCATCTGGGACGGAGCATTTACGACAACCAGCGCACGCTGTTTTAAGACTCTCGAATGAATTATTAATTGCTCAATTTTCAGATTTATATAAATGAGAATGTTTGATACGTATAGGGGCGGAACATTTTCCGCCCAAAACCATACGACTGCGGGGTTAGGACGCAAAATATTGCGCCCCTACAGTTATAATCAATTGTCAATTGCATGGCCGGATTAAAGAGCTTATTGAAAGAGACTGCCATCTACGGAATGAGCAGCATTATTGGCAGATTTCTCAATTACCTGCTGGTACCCATCTACACTACCGCCATGTCCGCCCAGTCGGGAGGATATGGGGTGGTGACCAACATCTATGCCTGGGTGGCACTGACACTGGTGTTATTGACCTGCGGCATGGAGACGGGCTTCTTCCGCTTCGCCAACAACGGGCAGGACGACCCACGCCGCGTCTATTCCACTACTTTACTCAGCATTGGCATCGGGGCATCGGTCTTCCTGCTTGTGGGGTTGCTCTTCCTGCACCCCATAGCCGACTGGTTAGGCTATGCCGACCATCCGTGGTACGTGGGCATGATGATGATAGTGGTGGCAATGGATGCCTTCCAAAGCATACCCTTCGCCTACCTACGCTATCGCAAGCGTCCCTTCAAGTTTGCCGCACTGAAGTTGCTGTTCATCTTCGTGAACATCGCCCTGAACCTGACCTATTATGTATGGATGAAAGGGAGTGACGTAGGCTATGCTTTTCTGTTCAATCTGATAGGAACATCGGTAGTAATGCTTTGCCTGCTGCCCGAACTGCGCCTGTCCGGCTACGTACTGGACCGCGCCCTGCTGCGACGGATGCTCTCCTACAGCCTGCCGCTGCTGGTGCTGGGTCTGGCCGGCATACTCAATCAAGTGGCAGACAAAATCATCTTCCGCTTCATCTATCCCGATGCCGCCAGCGCCACAGTGGAATTGGGCATCTATGGTGCCGCCAGCAAGATAGCCATGATTATGGCCATGCTGACACAAGCCTTCCGCTTTGCCTACGAGCCCTTCGTCTTCGGCAACAGTCGCAAGGAGGATAGCCGCCAGATGTATGCACAGGCCATGAAGTTCTTCATCATCTTCACGTTGCTGGCTTTTCTGGGAGTCATGTTCTACTTAGACATCCTGAAGTTCATCATCGGTTCCGACTATTGGCCCGGCCTACGGGTAGTACCCATCGTCATGGCAGCCGAAATCTTCATGGGCATCTACTTCAACCTCTCCTTCTGGTACAAGCTGACCGACGAGACGCGCTGGGGAGCCTACTTCTCTCTGGCAGGGTGCGGTGTACTGATACTGCTCAACCTGCTGCTGATTCCCCGCATCAGCTATATGGGCTGTGCCTGGGCGGGATTCTTCGGCTACGGGACGGCCATGCTGCTCTCCTACTTCGTGGGGAGACGGCACTATCCCATCCCGTACGACCTGCGCAGCATCGGCCGCTATGTGGCCTTGGCAGCTCTGCTCTATGTGGCTGCCGAGCTGCCTTCCATCCATTCCATCGTGTGGTGGATGGCATACCGTACCCTGTTGCTGCTGCTCTTCGTGGGCTACCTGCTGAAGCACGACCTGCCCATCAGCCAGCTACCTGGATTCAGAAGATTCAAACATGCGTAACCATACTGACATCATGCAACAATCATCTATCAAAACTTTCCTGAAGACATACCTTGACCTGCGCAAGGACAAGGATAACGAACTGGCCACCGTCGATTCAATCCGCAAAGGGGTGGAGTTCAAGGGAGCCAACCTGTGGATTCTGATACTGGCCATCTTCATGGCCTCGTTGGGACTGAACGTCAACTCCACCGCCGTCATCATCGGTGCCATGTTGATATCTCCCCTGATGGGTCCCATCATGGGAGTCGGCCTCTCTGTGGGACTGAACGACTTCGAACTGATGAAACGCTCGCTCAAGAGCTATTTCATCACCACCTTGTTCAGTGTCACTACCGCCACCATTTTCTTCCTCATCAGTCCTGTGGCCGAGGGTCAGTCCGAGTTGCTGGCACGCACCTCGCCCACCATCTACGATGTCTTCATCGCCTTGTTGGGCGGTTTGGCCGGTGTCATCGCCCTTTCTACCAAAGAGAAGGGCAACGTCATCCCTGGCGTAGCCATCGCCACGGCCCTGATGCCCCCTCTCTGTACCGCCGGCTACGGCCTGGCTACCGGCAGTGCCGCCTATTTCTTCGGTGCCTTCTACCTCTACTTCATCAACTCCGTCTTCATCAGCCTGGCTACCTTCACCGGTGTGCGGGTAATGCACTTCCAGCGGAAGGCGTTCGCCGACAAGGGACGCGAGCTGAAGGTTCGCCGCACCATCGTTTTCGTAGTGATACTGACCCTCTGCCCTGCCGTCTACCTCACGGTGGGCATCATCCGCGACATGCTGTTTCAGGGCAGTGCCAACCGCTTTATCAACGAACAGCTCTCATTTGCGGACACCCAGGTGCTGGACAAGAAGATTACCCGCGGCAGCGAAGGTGCAGAGATACGTGTTGTACTGATTGGTGAAGAGGTACCCGAAGCCTCCCTGGCCATCGCCCGCAGCAAACTGAAGGAGTATAACTTGGAAGAGACCCGGCTCACTGTTCTGCAAGGCAAGAACCGCGAGGAGCTGGACATCTCCTCCATCCGCGCCATGGTGATGGAGGACTTCTACAAGAACAGCGAAGAACGCCTGCAGCAGCAGAAGCAGACCATCACCTCCTTGCAGAACGACCTGGAGCAATATCGGAAATTCGATGAACTGAGCCGACGCATCATTCCCGAGCTGAAGGTGCTCTATCCCAACGTACAGAGCATCGCCCTTTCACAGGCACTGGAGCAGACGGTAGACAGCCTCCGTACGGACACCGTCACCCTCTGTGTCCTACAGTTCGACAAGCAGCCCCGAGAGAGTGAGAAGGCCAAAATGACCGACTGGCTGAAGGCACGTACCGGTGCCGGCAAGCTGCGCCTGATTACCCGCTAAAAGGGAAGCGATTGTTTCACCCCAAGCACCTGTTTACGTTGCCATGAAATCCCTACACAGACCTCTTCTGAACGTCATCATCCTTCTCTGTCTCTGCCTGATGGGCAGATCCCTACGCGCCGACGAAGGCATGTGGATGGTAGGCCGCCTAGACAAAGCCACCCATCGCCACATGAAGCAGATGGGGTTGCAGCTCGCTGCCCGCCAGCTTTACCACCCCTCACACCCTTCGCTGAAGGATGCCGTCGTCAGCTTCGGCGGCTTCTGTTCGGGTGTAGTGGTGAGCCGTGAAGGCCTGCTGCTCACCAACCACCATTGCGGGTTCAGCAGTGTACAGCAGTTGTCATCGCCAGCGCACGACTACCTGCAGGACGGCTTTGTGGCAACCGACCACCGTGACGAGCTACCCTGCCCCGACCTCTATGTCCGCTTCCTGCTCCGGCAGGAAGATGTGACGCGCCGTATCCTCTCCGCCGTCACTCCTGCCATGGACGAGGCGGCACGCACTGCAGCAACCGATTCCGTCAGGCTGCTCATCAGCGAAGAGGTCTTCCGTCAGGACTCCACCCTTACCGGCATCGTCGACAGCTACTATGGCGGCAACGAATTTGTCCTCTCCGTCTACCGCGACTACACTGACATCCGGTTGGTATTCGCCCCACCCTCCTCCATCGGCAAGTTCGGATGGGACAGTGACAACTGGATGTGGCCCCGCCATACAGGCGACTTCTGCCTCTTCCGCATCTATGCCGGCCCCGACAACCTGCCGGCCGACTATGCTCCCTCCAACGTCCCCTACCGTCCCCGTCAGGTGGCTGCCCTGTCGCTGGACGGCTACCGCGAAGGCGACTTCTGCATGACGATGGGCTATCCGGGCAGCACCGACCGTTTCCTGTCGTCGTATGGCGTAGAAGAGCAGCTTGCGACCACTGTCCAGGCACAGACCGACATACGCGGCATCAAGCAAGCCATCTGGAAGCGTCGGATGGAGCGCAGCGACACCATCCGCCTGCAGTATGCCTCCAAGTACGATGAGAGTTCCAACTACTGGAAGCACAGCATCGGTCTGAGCCAGACAGTGCACCGTCTGCATGTACTGGAGCGGAAACGCGCTCTGGAACAGCGTCTGCGCGAGCAACTGCGCCGTCTGTCCGACACCAAGGAGACCGACGGTGACCTGCTGCACCTCTTCAGCCGGTTGGAGCTGGCTTACAAAGCACATCGCGAAGCCGCCCGGGCGCAAGCCTATCTCATGGAGTCGTTCCTCAACGGCCCGGAGCTGATACAGCAGGCACTCACCATTCTGAACCTCGACCTCGATGCCGACACACAGAGCATCACATACCAGCTGCAACGACTGGCCGATAAATATGCCGATATGGATGCCGGGATTGACAAAGAGGTCTTCGCCGCATTGACCGAAGCCTACCGCCGTCAGGTCTCCTCCGACTACCTGCCCGATTTCTACCAGACCATCGATACCCTCTATGAAGGCGATTGCCGGGCCTTTGCCGATACCCTCTATGCACGTACCCATTTGGCCACCCCCGACGGACTCCAACGTTTTCTGCAACGCGACAGCACATACCAGCTGGTGGACGATCCGGCCATCTCCCTCTGCATCGACCTGTTGACACAGTTCTTTGAAATGAACCTACAGCTGCAATCACCCGCACAGGACATCCAGCAGGGCGAGCGACAGCTCACCGCTGCCCTCCGCCAACTGGATGCCTCCCGCTTCGCCTACCCCGATGCCAACTCCACCATGCGCCTCAGCTTCGGCAGGGTATGTGGCTACACTCCCTATGACGGAGCCGAATACCGACACTACACCACCACGCAGGGCATTCTGCAGAAAGCGCGCGACCGTGCCGGCGACCGCGACTTCTACCTGCAGCCCCGACTCCACGAACTGCTCTCCAACGCATCATCCAGCCCTTACGCCGATGCCACGGGCCAGATGAAGGTATGTTTCCTCTCCGATACCGACATCACGGGCGGCAACAGCGGCAGTGCCCTGTTCAATGCCCGCGGTGAGTTGCTGGGCTTGGCCTTCGACGGCAACTGGGAGGCCATGAGCAGCGACCTCCTCTACGAGCCACGACTGCAACGTACCATTGCCGTGGACATCCGCTACATTCTGTTCATCATCCATCAATACGGCCATGCTCCCCACCTGGTGGAGGAGATGACCGGCTCTGCTGCGCGCCTATGACACCCGCAACCCTCCAGTTCATCCGTACCCACCGCACCGACGACGTCCGCCTGCTGGCACTGCAAGCCGCCCGCTATCCGGAGGTAGAGATGGAGACGGCCCTCACGCAGATAGCCGGATGGCAGATGGCACGACACAAGCTGCCCAGCTGGGCCGCGTGCCCCGACATCCTCTATCCGCCTCACCTCTCCATGGAGCAATGTTCGTCCGAAGCCACCGCCCGCTACAAAGCCGATGTCGTGAAGGCCCAAGGGGAGGCAGCACACAGCCTGACGGACCTCACCGGCGGATTCGGCATCGACTGTTCCTTTCTCTCCACCTGCTTTGAGGAGGTGACCTACGTAGAGCGTCAAGCAGTACTGTGCGAGACAGCTGTACACAACTTCCAGTTGTTGGGGCTGCCGCACATTCGAGTGTGCCACACCGATGCCATCCGCCATCTGCAGGCCATGGCACCCT
>SAMEA3663297__coassemble_585_pt1 | contig 18263 bp, 22 predicted proteins | sample SAMEA3663297__metabat2_low_PE_003 | metagenome-assembled genome bin SAMEA3663297 (sample SAMEA3663297) | pig gut metagenome | biome: pig gut; feature: pig-associated habitat; material: faeces | place: China | collected 2013
TGTGGTCTCGATGGGCTGCTGACGTCGCGCCCGCACGATTGCCGCCGCCAGCCGCCGGCTGTTTCGCAGCTCGCCATACAGATAGAAAATCTCCGCCAGCCGCTCCTCACTATATTCGTTCACCACCTGTGCGGCCGTCATGCCTGCCCGCTTGTTCATGCGCATATCCAGCCGTCCTTCCAGACGGAAGGCAAAACCCCGCTCGCCGTCGTCCAGATGGTGCGATGACACGCCCAGGTCAGCCAGCAGTCCGTCTATCTGCTCCACGCCGTGATAGCGCAGAAAGTTGTGCAGGTAGCGGAAGTTGCTTCTCACAAAGATACAGCGTCCATCGTCAGGCCGGTTGCGTTCCGCATCCTCATCCTGATCGAAGGCCAACAGCCGCCCCTCTGTCCCCAAATGGGCCAATATCTCACGCGAATGTCCGCCTCCGCCCATGGTCACGTCTACATACGTGCCGTCAGGCTTTATGTGCAATCCCTCCACGCTCTCGGCCAGCATCACCGGCACATGATATACCTTGTCTGCTTCTCTATCCATCTCTTTCATCGTCCTTCGTATGGGTTCCACATCTCTTCCTTCCCTGCAGCCAGTGCCTGCTCCAGTTCCGCACTCAACTCTTCAGGCGACATCAGCGGCTGCTCCAGACGCTCTTTCGCCCATATCTCTATCGTGTCGTCCATCCCCACAAAACGCACTTCGCTGGCCAGAGAGGCTTCCTGCATACATCGCCGGGGCAACAGGATGCGTCCGTTGCCATCGGGCACCACCACCTCTGCTTCGCACACAAACTGACGGAAGATGGCCTGCTGACGGGCATTCCACCGGCTCAGTCTGCTGCGCAGCTGCTGTTGCGTGGCCAGCCACACACGTTCGGGATAGAGTACCAGGCATGTTTGGAATACGTCCTTGCGCAACACCAGACGCTCCTCACCCACCGCCTGCAACTGCTTGCGGAAGGTGGCAGGAATGAATACACGCCCTTTGGCGTCTATCTTAGCCTCGATATTTCCCAAAAACTGTATCATACAAACTACCTTAGTATATTAAGAGAGCGTAAAAGTACATATTTCCCCACAATTCCCCACAATTTTTTCGCAAAAACTTTCATAGAAGTTTTCAACACGCTGTTGAAAGCTTATCCGTTTGATAATGAACAACGTGACGAGAGTGCCTTCTGGTGGGGAAATGGGGATGGAAGATTCACTCCCTCGCCAGCCTGCAGAGAGAGGCTGAGAAGGTACAAAGTTCACAAAATATGTTAACGAGAATCCTCAAGGAGATAATTTGTCATCCAACAGGAGCAGTTTTCTGACATTTTCTTGCGATTAATTAAAAAGATGCGTTAATTTTGCGCATTCATTTCATCATTAAAAGGAGAAAATGGCAGACGACGCATTGTTTCTGATTGATATTGATAGAATACTTCGGGAGAAAGCTCCGAAGCAATACAAGTATATCCCTCGGTTTGTCATCTCCTACCTGAAAAAAATCGTGCACCAGGAGGAACTGAACGTCTTCCTGCGCGAGTCGAAGGACAAGGTAGGGGTAGACTTCCTGAAAGCCTGTGTGGAGTTTCTGGATGCAAAGCTGGTCATCAAAGGGGAGGAGAACCTGCCCAAGGAGGGACTTTATACCTTTGTATCGAACCATCCGTTAGGCGGACAAGACGGAGTGGCTCTGGGATACATCTTAGGCAGCTTCTACCAAGGGAAGGTCAAATACCTGGTCAATGACCTGCTGATGAACCTGCACGGACTGGCCCCCCTCTGCATCCCCATCAACAAGACAGGAAAGCAGTCGCGCGACTTTCCCCGCATCGTAGAGGCCGGATTCAAATCGGACAACCAACTCATCATGTTCCCGGCAGGGCTCTGCTCACGCCGGCAAAACGGTGTCATCCGCGACCTGGAATGGAAAAAGACCTTCATTGTGAAAAGCGTAGAGAGCCAACGCGACGTCGTGCCCATCCACTTTGAAGGACGCAACTCCGACTTCTTCTACAACCTGGCCAATCTGTGCAAGACGTTGGGAATCAAGTTCAATATCGCCATGCTTTACCTAGCTGACGAGATGCTGAAGAACCGACACAAGACCTTCACCGTCACCATCGGGAAACCTATTCCGTGGCAGACGTTCGACCGCTCAAAATCACCCCAGCAATGGGCACAATACGTACAGGACATCGTGTACAAACTGTAATAAAAACAAGAAAAAGAAACGAATGAAAACAACTGATATGGAAGAAATTATTGCACCGGTAAGCAAAGAACTACTCAAGGCAGAACTGACCGAAGAGAAACGTCTGCGCATGACTAACAGAAGCCATAACCAGATTTACATCATCACGGCACAAGATTCACCGAACACGATGAAAGAGATTGGCCGTCTGCGCGAAATCGCTTTCCGTGCAGCTGGAGGAGGAACCGGCAAATCCATGGACATAGACGAATATGACGTGATGGACAACCCCTACAAGCAGCTGATTGTATGGAATCCGGAAGCAGAAGAGATATTGGGAGGTTACCGCTATATATTGGGCACAGACGTACGTTTCGACGAACAGGGTGCTCCCATTCTGGCCACTGCCCACATGTTCAACTTCTCTGAACGCTTTCTGAAAGAGTTCTTACCTACCACCATTGAGTTGGGACGTTCGTTCGTCACACTCGAATACCAGTCGACCCGCACCGACAGCAAAGGACTTTTTGCACTGGACAACCTGTGGGACGGCTTGGGAGCACTCACCGTCGTGATGCCCAATGTCAAGTACTTCTTCGGCAAGGTTACCATGTATCCCAGCTACCACCGGCAGGGACGCGACATGATTCTTTACTTCCTGCGCAAGCACTTCGGCGACAAAGACGGCCTGATTACCCCCATGAAGCCTTTGCTGCTGGAATCGGACGAGAAGGAGCTGGCAGCCCTCTTCTGCAAAGAGACCTTCAAGGAGGACTACAAGATTCTCAACGGCCAGATCCGTAAGCTGGGCTACAACATCCCGCCGCTGGTCAACGCCTATATGAGCCTGAGTCCGACGATGCGCATGTTCGGCACCGCCATCAACTACGGATTCGGTGACGTAGAGGAGACGGGCATCCTGATTGCCGTTGACGAGATTCTGGCAGAGAAGCGTATGCGCCACATCCAATCGTTTATCGAGAACGAGCCCGAAGCCTGCAAGGTTACCTCGGGAGCCAACAAGATTTTCTTCCCGATAGAAAAATAGAGGCGACGTTTCTGCTGAGGTCTATTTCCGTCCGAAGTCGGCGGGAATCTCACCCCACCGCTCCGTCTCCCACTTCAAGATGGGGGTCGTGTAACGGTTGCTCTGCAGCCACCGTTCGGCACGTTCTATCAGCTGGAAGAGCGGCTCGCTACGGGCATCGCGCGGCAGTTTGGTCTTGCACTTCTTCTGCTTCACCCAGCTGATGGCATTGCGGCTGTCGCTGTAGAGCGGCATATCGAACCCCTTCTGCTTCAGCAAGGCAAGACCGTGGACAAGAGCCAGGAACTCACCGATATTGTTGGTGCCGTACATCGGGCCGAAATGGAACACCTGCTGCCCACTGCCTACATGCACACCTCTGTACTCCATCTGACCCGGATTGCCGCTGCACGCCGCGTCAACGGCCAGACTGTTGGCAACGACCTCCTCGGGCAACGGTGCATCGGCCCTTCGCTGACGGCCGGAGGATGCAACGGACGGCCCGGCTTTCAGATAAGCATCGGGCGAGGATGCCAATGCCTGCTCGGCCTCGTCACGTGTTTCAAACGACTTGAATTTCGCCCCTTCGTAACCCTTGACCTGCAACTGGCAATCCGTCCACGACGTGTAAATGCCGGGATTCACACCCGCCCAAACCACATAAAATTTCTCTTTCTTCATAACAGGGGACAAACTTACAGATAAAAATCGATTCAGGAATCAGAATTTATCCGTAAGTTTGCAATTAGGAACGAACTTACAAAAATATACCTTACAATGACACGGATTTTCCTGACCGGCTACATGGGTGCCGGCAAAACGACCTTGGGAAAGGCATTCGCCCGCGAACTGCACCTGACCTTTATAGACCTGGACTGGTACATCGAAGAACGTTTTCACCAGACCATCTCCCAACTGTTTGCCGAACGAGGCGAAGAGGGGTTCCGCCAACTGGAGCGGAACATGCTGCACGAAGCCGGCGAATTTGAAGATGTGGTCATCTCAACGGGCGGAGGCACCCCCTGCTTCTTCGACAACATGGAGTATATGAACAACCAGGGAAGCACCGTCTTTCTGGAGGTAGCTCCCGACGTCCTCTTCCGCCGCCTGCGCGTAGCCACACAGCAACGCCCTATCCTGCAGGGGAAAAGTGACGACGAGCTGCGCAGCTTCATCAGTGAGGCGCTGGCCAAACGCCTGCCCTACTACACGCAAGCACGCTACCGGTTCAACGGAGGACGGTTGGAGGACCGCAAACAGATAGCCGCCTCTGTGGCCCAGTTGCGGCAACTATTGCGGCTATAGCCTCTCTTTCTCTTCTAAAAACAGCGGATTATTAAATAATTATATGTATTTTTGCCCCCTGATGAAGCACCTGTCGGTGCGGACATGCAGGCTATCATTGAGAATGTAAGACAAACAACCTAATTATTCATAAAAAGAACAAGACAACTGATGAGAAAATGGCGTATTGAAGACTCCGAAGAGCTGTACAACATTACCGGTTGGGGCACTTCGTACTTTGGTATCAACGAGAAAGGACATGTCATAGTGACTCCCCGCAAAGACGGCGTGGCCGTTGACTTGAAAGAGCTGGTCGACGAACTGCAACTGCGCGACGTTACGGCCCCCATGCTGGTGCGATTCCCCGACATCCTGGACAACCGCATCGAAAAAGTATCCTGCTGCTTCAAGCGGGCAGCCGACGAGTATGGCTACCGGGGAGAGAACTTCATCATCTACCCCATCAAGGTGAACCAGATGCGTCCTGTAGTGGAAGAGATGATTACACACGGCAAGAAGTTCAACCTGGGGCTGGAAGCCGGATCCAAGCCCGAACTGCACGCCGTCATCGGAGTGAATACCGACCCCGACTCACTGGTCGTTTGCAACGGCTATAAGGACGAAAGCTTCATCGAACTGGCCTTGCTGGCCCAGAAGATGGGCAAGCAGATATTTCTGGTCGTAGAGAAGCTGAACGAACTGAATCTCATCGCCAAAATGGCCAAGCAGCTGAAGGTGAAGCCCAACATCGGCATCCGCATCAAACTGGCCTCCAGCGGCAGCGGCAAGTGGGAAGAGAGCGGCGGCGATGCCAGCAAGTTCGGACTGACCTCCAGCGAACTGCTGGAGGCACTCGACTTCCTGGAGAAGAAGGACATGAAGGACTGCCTGAAGCTGATTCACTTCCACATCGGCAGTCAGATTACCAAGATACGCCGCATCAAGAACGCCTTGCGCGAAGCATCGCAATTCTTCGTGCAACTGAACAAGATGGGGTTCAACATCCAGTTTGTTGACACAGGCGGAGGCATGGGCGTTGACTACGACGGCACCCGTTCGAGCAACAGCGAAAGCTCTGTCAACTACTCCATCCAAGAGTACGTGAACGACGTGGTGTCCACCTTTGTAGATGCAGCCGACAAGCACGGATTCCCCCATCCCAACATCATCACCGAGACCGGCCGCAGCCTGACGGCCCACCACTCCGTACTCATCTTCGAAGTGCTGGAGACGGCCTCCCTGCCCGCCATGGACGACGACTGGGAGCCGGGCGAAGACGCACACGAGCTGGTGAAGGAGCTCTACTCCATCTGGGACAACCTGAACCAGCGCAGCATGCTGGAGCCGTGGCACGATGCCCAGCAGATACGCGAGGAGGCACTCGACCTCTTCAGCCATGGCATTGTAGACCTCAACACCCGCGCACAGATAGAAAAGCTCTACTGGAGCATCTGCCGCGAAATCAATGCCATCGCCAGCAACATGAAGCATTGCCCCGAAGAGTTCCGGAAGCTGAGCAAGCTGCTGGCCGACAAATACTTCTGCAACTTCTCCCTGTTCCAGTCGCTGCCCGACTCGTGGGCCATCGACCAGATGTTCCCCATCATGCCCATCCAGCGGCTCGACGAGAAGCCCGACCGCGAAGCTACCCTGCAGGACATGACCTGCGACTCGGACGGCAAGATAGCCAACTTCGTCAGCTCGCGCCCCGATGCCACCACCCTGCCCCTCCACTCGCTACGCGACAAGGAGCACTACTATCTGGCCGTCTTCCTGGTAGGTGCCTACCAAGAGATTCTGGGCGATATGCACAACCTCTTCGGCGACACCAATGCCGTACACGTATCGGTCAACTCCAAAGGCTACACCATCGACCAGCAGATTGACGGCGAGACGGTGGCCGAGGTGCTCGACTACGTGCAGTACAACCCCAAGAAGCTGGTCCGCAAACTGGAGACGTGGGTATCGCAATCGGTCAAGGAGGGACGCATCACGCTGGAAGAGGGCAAAGAGTTCCTCTCCAACTACCGTTCGGGTCTGTATGGCTACACCTACCTGGAGTAACAAGCGCGTCAAATGACCCACACAAATACTTTAAAACTGTCCGGCATGAAGTTTTAAACTTTCATGCCGGACAGTTTTAAAGAAACAAGCGAGAACTCTTATTCCTTTTTCACCCGTATAAGCAACGCGAATAATGTAGCATTTATTTACCATTCACAACCCATTTCATCCAAGCCTTTCAAAGCAAGTAGGGTTCACGAAGGTTCAGGGTTCACCCCTAACCCCTCGCTCCGGCACAGGAGCAGAGCGAAAGCATTTACATTTCTATAAATCAATAACTTACAAAAATCACCATTTACAACCATTCTTTCCTCGGTAGCAAACGCACTCCACACTACACTTTTACCCGCTCCGTCTCAATGTAAAACTATTTCTTAATTTCATCGTTATCAGCCCTTAAAAAAACTTATATAATTAGTTTGCCAATTGAAACTAATTTATTAACTTTGTAGTATGGGAATAGTATATTGGTTACTTAACCACATTTCTTCTATTTGCTCTTTTGCAAATACCAACAATCAACTATTACGCCCTTCTTTTTTTATAAATTATAAACAAGTCAAGTTTCACCTTTCTACGACATACTCTCAGTGACCTGTTCGCAAGTTTTAGACTTGCATATCATTAGTAATAAGTTCGTACAAAAAAGATTCCTTCACGACCCCCATATCACCCGCAGAGGGGTTAGGGGTGACCCCTGAACCTTCGTGAACCCTACTTCGTTTTCCTCGCCTCATCAAATTTTATCGATAGACTGATAATCAGCATATAACAAATCAGCCACATCAAACAGGAGAAAGTAACCATCCATACACCTATCGGCGCAATCCGACATCCACCCACGCGCATAAACATACATTATTCTTTACATATCATACCAATAAAAGCCTAAACCGGAGACTTTTCCCCTCCAATGTTTGGCAGATTGGAGAAGAATGTCTAAATTCGGCAAGATTTATCAAACGGATTCAAATAACAATGGAGAAACTGACAATAATCAAAGTGGGCGGCAAGATTGTGGAAGAAGAAGCCACCCTGCATCAACTGTTGGACGACTTCGCTGCCCTATCCGGCTACAAGGTACTGGTACATGGCGGCGGACGCTCGGCTACCAGACTGGCCACCCGCCTGGGCATTGAGAGCCGCATGGTCAACGGCCGCCGCATCACCGACGCCGAAACCCTGAACGTAGTCACCATGGTCTATGGCGGACTGGTCAACAAGAATATCGTGGCCGGACTACAGGCACGGGGCATCAACGCGCTGGGGTTGACGGGTGCCGACGTCAATGTCATCCTTTCGCAGAAGCGGCCCGTGCAAGAGGTTGACTACGGCTTTGTAGGCGATGTCAAGCAGGTGAACGCTCCCCTGCTGGCCGACCTCATCCGCAAAGGGATTGTACCCGTCATGGCTCCACTGACCCACGACGGAGAAGGATATCTGCTGAACACCAATGCCGACACCATAGCCGGCGAAACGGCCAAAGCGCTGGCCGGCCTGTTTGATGTCACACTGGTCTACTGCTTCGAGAAGAGAGGCGTGCTGCGCGACGAGAACGACGACGAAAGCGTCATCCCCACCATCCGCCGCGAGGAGTTCCGGCAACTGGTGGCCGAAGGGGTCATCCAGGGAGGCATGATACCCAAGCTGGAGAATTCCTTCCAGGCACTGGATGCAGGCGTCGCCGAGGTCATCATCACACAAGCCTCTGCCATCGACGGTGCATCGGGCACACACATCAGATAAATATGAAAAAAAGTGAGGGTGAAAGTGTAACTTTTTCCACCCTCGTCCGTCAATACTATAGAGATGCAAGAAATCAGCTTTCGCAAAGACATTCTTCCGCTCAAGGACAAGCTCTTCCGGTTTGCCCTACGAATCACGTTCGACAGAGCCGAAGCCGAAGATGTGGTGCAGGAAACGCTGATTCGGGTGTGGAACAAGCGCGACGAATGGAAGCTGTTCGATTCGATAGAAGCCTATTGCCTGACGGTAGCCCGTAACCTGGCTATAGACCGAAGCGAAAAGAAAGATGCCCAGACCGTAGAACTGACCACAGCACTCGACCAACCCTCTGACGAATCATCCGACCCCTACGAACGGATGGTAAGCCGGGAGCGGATGAGCCTGATTCACCGGCTGATCAACGACCTGCCGGAAAAGCAGCGCCTCATCATGCAGCTCAGGGATATAGAGGGGAAAAGTTACAAAGAGATAGCCACCGTGCTGAGACTGACAGAGGAACAGGTGAAAGTAAACCTCTTCAGGGCACGGCAGAAAGTGAAACAACAATATATGAATATAGCAAACTATGGAATATAGCCCTATTGAACAACTCTTGGAACGCTACTGGCAGTGCGAGACCTCGCTCGAAGAGGAAGCGCGTCTGCGTGCATTCTTCAACGGAGACAACGTGCCCCGGCACCTGCTCCGCTACAAAGAGCTGTTTGTCTATCAGCACCTCCAGCAGGAGGAGTGTCTGGGCGACGATTTCGATACCCGTGTGCTTGCCCGGGTGGAAGCACCTGTTGTCAAGGCCCGCCGCCTGACGCTGAGCGCCCGTTTCATGCCTCTGCTCAAAGCAGCGGCTGCCGTAGCGGTTCTGCTCACGTTGGGCAACCTGATGCAGCACTCATTCTTTACCGAGGAGAGAGGGATGACCGCTGCCGACACCATCGGCAACCAGATATCCACCCCTTCGGTGGCGCTGTCTGCCGACCGGAGCACGGCCCAGGAGAAGCAACTGATTGACAGCCTGAGCCAGGAGGAGGTTGCCGGACAGACCGAATGACGACAGGCAGCAAAGCGGTTAGGCTATGTGAGATACGACATTTTCATTTGCTTTAAAATATATATTATAGTTAGTATGCTTTATTAAAACCTGAAGCTGTGAAGTTTCAATTCTCTCAAAATCTTTAAAAAACTAACTAAGTATAGATGGGACACTGCGTGATGCAGTGTCCCTTTCTATTTCTTGCCAGCCTTGGAAATGCCTGTCATCGGGATAAAAAAATGGGACTTCCGTCGCAGAAGCCCCATCCCACCGTAATAAAAACATTAATCTCAAAATACTACTGTTTTACGAAAAGAAATTATGTTGTTGCTATTGATAGTTCAGTAAATCCAGTTTAGTTTCTGTCCATCTGTTTATGTGTTGTCTGTTCTGTTTTGTGTCCTTATCCTTGTTTCAATCTATCTTTTTCAAACCCTTCTTCGGGTAATCCACTTCAGGATTGCCTTTGTAGGCTACCGTGCCACTGCCGCTGGTGCGTACCTTCAGGTAGTCCGTAGCATAGCACTCCACGTCGCCCGAGCCGGAGATGCCGACCGTTGCCCGTTCCGTCTGCAAGCCCTTGGCATATATGTCGCCCGAACCGGCCACACTATAGGCGGCCTCCTGTGCACGTCCGCTCAGCTCCACCGTGCCCGAACCGGCCACCGATACCTCTACGCGGCCACCCGATACATTCTTCAGCTCCATGTCTCCCGAGCCCGATACCGATGCCTCCAGTTCGTTGCACACCACGTCTTCACATTCGATGTCACCCGAACCGGCTATCGAGACAGCCAGCGAAGCACACTCTATGCGCGAAGCATCTATATCGCCCGAGCCGGATACCGACACCTTCAGTTGTTCGGTTTTCAATCCGTTCATCAGCTTCACGTCACCCGAACCGGCTACCGAGATGCCGTCCAGAGTTTCCGACGAGATACGTACCAGCAGCTTGTCATAGCTGACGTTGACATTCTTCTTGAATCCAACACAAAGGGTACCGTTCTTCACGCGGATGTCCAGCAGCTCTACAATATTGTCCGAGGTATATACCTCTACCCTCGGACTGCCGGCCGTCTGCGTATACTCTACGTCAGCACCACCCGTCACCTGCAATCTGTCGAAATCACCCACCTTCATCTCCTTCGTCACATACACTTTGCTGGCTTTTACCCGTTTGCCTCCTCCCCAAAGGGAACCTACCGTATGCTGCTGGGAGCACGACGATGCTAAGAGCGTTGCCATTACAAATGCCATCAGGCCTACCATTGTTTTCATATTCTTCTCTTTTTTATTGTTATACTCAAGTTCCAATGTCCGAATCCGTTTCCGATCGGGCTTCTGTCTGTTAGACGCAAATCGGCCGGTAAAAGTTGCACGCAAAACCAACTTTTTTTTCGGCGGACGGTCTGATTCGTTTAGTTCAAGAAGTGTGCCAGACAAGCAATCGTCTGATTATAAGATGGATAAGAAATATCGCACTGTCCGATATCGAACAGTGTGTCCGTTTCTGGCGAACGCATCCGGACAACGTGTTTCAATCGGAAAGAGCGTGAGGGAAGAGGGTACGCAGGTTGTCCTGTATCGCAGCCATCAGCTGGTCCGCCTCCATGCCGCGGACAAAGGCGGCCCGACGATAAAGCTCCTCGATGGACACAAGGCTCTCATCGGTTTCAAGGAAGAGACGATGGAGGGGCGTACAACGCAACGCCTCCTCGTGATAATGCTCACCGAAGGAGAGGCTGAAACCGTGGCGCAACAGTTGCTCTGCCAAAGCAGCCTTGCCTCTGAATCCATGAACAACCCACGGCACAGCGGGACGTATCTGCCGCTTCAGCTGCAACAATTCGTCGACAGCCTTCACCAGATGGAGTATGAGCGGTTTCCGGCAAGATTCGGCCAGCAGAGCCTGACGACGGAGAGAGAGAGCCTGCTGCTCCAAGGGGGCATCGCTGCATTTGTCAAGTCCCGCCTCGCCTATCGCCCATACGCAGGGACGGGAAGCAGCCTCTTCCAATGCCTGCCACGTGGCCTCGGTAGCCTCGGTGACGTGCCAAGGGTGAATGCCTACCGAATAGCATCCGCCGGGCTGAGGGAGAAACGAGAGAGGCTCGCTGCAGACAAGCGCACGGCCTGGCTGCGAGGGCGGACGGTGGGTATGGAGGTCGAGAAGCATGGCTATAGATATAGGATAAGATTCACGGTACAGGATCGTAGCCCGAACCGCCCCACGGATGACAGCGCAGGATGCGGCGTATCGCCAGATAAAGCCCCTTCAGAGGACCGTGTTTACGGATGGCCTCCACCGCATAGTGCGAGCAAGTGGGCGTGAAGCGGCACGAAGGGCCCAGCAGAGGCGAGATGCACCTTTGATAGAAATAGATGGGGAGCAGCAGCAAGGTGGTGAAAAGCGACTTCATGGGGCAGGCTTCTGAGCATCCTCTGTGTCGGGCAGACGCTCGGCAATGCGGTTCATGGCCGTCTTCATCCGCTCTTCGATGAGCGAAGTCTCTACCAGTTCGTCAGCAAGGTAGATGAAGGCAATGGCCAGCCGGCACGACTTTTCGGCCAAGGCAGGCAGCAGCAGATGCTTGTTCAGGCGATAGGCCTCGCGTATCTGACGCTTCACCCGGTTGCGTTTGACGGCACGCTTGAAGCGCCGTTTGGACACACTGACCAAGATAGCGGCCTGTGCCTCCAGGTCGGAGACAGGCAGGTAGACTACACGCAATGGAAAGAGAGAGAACGAACGCGATCCTCCCGCGAACATTCTCTCTATGATTTTTTTTCTGTTCAGCCTTTCCGGCTTTCGCAACGTCACATCCATAAGCGCGTTTAAGTGAGGTGCCTTAAAACAGCCTCAGGAGTTACTTTCCCTTGTTGTTTTCCTTGATGAACATATCCAGTGCAGCCGTCATGGAGGGAGCCTGTACGCTGGGAGCCTCCAGGTCGAGACGCAGTCCGGCATCGCGTACGGCCTGTGCCGTAGTAGCACCGAACGTGGCAATCTTTATCTCCTGCTGGTCAAAGTCGGGGAAGTTCTTCTGCAGCGAGGAGACACCGGCCGGGCTGAAGAACACCAGCATATCATAGTCGAACGCTTCGTCCTTGCCGAAGTCGTTGCTCACCGTCCGATACATCACCACCTCGGTATGCTGAATCTTGTTCTTGTCCAGCAGGTTCTTGATATCATCGGTATGCACATCCGACAGCGGCACCAGGTATTTTTCCGTCTTATGCTTCACGATGACGGGAACCAAGTCGTCAAACTTGCCTGTTGCGCCAAAAAAGATTTTACGTTTCCTGTACTGCACATACTTCTGTATGTAGAGTGCAATGGTCTCTGAAACGCAGAAATACTTCATCGTTTCAGGGATGGTCACCCGCAGTTCGGTACACAGGTTGAAAAAATGGTCGATGGCATGACGGGAATTGAAAACGATGGCAGAATGGTCCAGGATAGAGACCTTCTGCTGTCTGAATTCCTTAGGAGTCAGGCTCTCGACTTTGATGAACGGACGAAAATCTATCTGAACGCCGTACTTTGCTGCAATGTCGTAGTAGGGCGACTTCTCAGAAGTCGGTTTTGGCTGCGACACAAGTATTTTCTTTATTTTCAATGTCCTAAATTTTTATTATTAAGAAATTGTTCAATTGTACCAATCCCTGATAAAGCATCATACAGGGTATAATTTCAAGGGCACAAAAGTACAAAATTAAATAGAAACAGCCATATAAATTGTTACAAAAAAACTTTATCCACTTATATAGCATCAATAATTTTGCAAAAAAGAACAAAATCAAGCCTAAGACAACACTCTTTTGCAAATCCAAATCAAAGTATATGATGAGCAGAAGCAGTGGGAAAAGGGAGAATCCAAGATAGTAGAGCAATGTGGAATAAGATTCCATCCACTGGCTGTTCAATCGCTTGTCAAAAAATATCCATCCTATAAACGAGTAGAGAAGCCACTTCAGGAAGAGGTACAGCAGCATGCTTCCGATGTATATCCCCAAAAGCAGATGAGGAGAGAGGCTGAGCACCAACGACGGATTGGTTTCATTGAAATAATTAAACATATAGATGCCGGAAAGCACACAGGTCTGCACAATCAACAGCAACAGATAGCGCATGTCCGAAGCCGTAGAGGTATCAAAGATGCTGGCCCGCTCGCGATGCAACATAAACTCCTTCACCAGTTGAAGAAGGAACTTACGGCTACGGAACAGGATGTACGACGAGAGGAAGAAGCAACCCAGCAAGATGAGCGTCACCCCGTCGTCGCGATGAGGGGAATAAGGCAGAGGGAGCCCCTGCAACCCGGCAACAGCTGTCAGAAGAAGAGCAGTCAAGGTCATATAGCTGCAAATTTACGGATAGAGGCATCCCATAAAGGGGTGGTGAACAACAGCTCTATCGCCTCATCGGGTGTAGCGGCCACCTGCCAGATGGCACCGTGACGCACCCGCATAAAACGCTCCTCCACCGCCTTGGCCAGCATAGCCAGCAGCGGGTCGAAGTAGCCCTTTACATTGAGCACAATGATGGGATTCAGGTAGAGGCCCAGCTGCTTCCAGGTAATGATTTCGAGCAGTTCCTCCAGCGTGCCGCATCCTCCGGGCAGGGCTATCACGCCATCGCTCAACCGGGCCATCAGCTGCTTCCGTTCGTGCATATCATTTACCACATGCAGTTCGGTCAGCCCCGTATGGTGCCAGCCCTGCTCCACCATGAAGCGCGGAATCACCCCCACGGCCTCTCCTCCTGCCTGCAGGGTGGCATCGGCCACAGCTGCCATCAGCCCCATGTTACCGGCTCCGTTCACCAGACGGATCTGTTTCTCGCCCAGCAGCCGGCCCAACCTTTTGGCCGCATCCACATAGAGAGGGTCTATCTGGGTGCTGGAGGCACTATATACACAAACGGAATGTATCTTGTTCATCGCTATTTACTACCTTTTAAGATACCTATCTCTTTTTATTTCCTTCATACCATTCCTAATTTTTGCCAGTATTGGCAATTTTTAGGAATGCAAAGGTGATAAGTTTAATTTATTCTACCAAGCAACCATTCCTAAAATATGCCAATGGTGGCATTATTTAGGAATGATTGCTTGCAGATTTCGAGAAATATTGCGAATATTGCAACTTTGTTAACGGTGAATACCGGACATTGATTCATTAACTATAACACTGAAATAGAAAGCATGAAAAACTTATTCGACATCCAAGGCCGCGTGGTAGTCATCACCGGCGGAACGGGCGTACTGGGCAGAGCCATTGCCCTGCACTTGGCCGACGAAGGGGCCAAAGTGGTGATATTGGGACGTAAGGCCGAAGTGGGCAACGCATTGGTGGATGAAATCAAAGCCAACGGCGGAGAAGCCCTGTTCCTGACAACGGACGTAATGAACCGCGAGCGGCTGGAACAGAACCTGACAGACATCCTGGCTGCATACGGACGGGTAGATGCCCTGCTGAATGCAGCGGGCGGCAACATGCCGGGAGCAACCATCGCCCCGACAGGCACCTTCTTCGACCTGAAGATTGAAGAGTTCCAACGGGTATTGGACCTGAACCTGACGGGCACCGTACTGCCCACACAGGTCTTTCTGAAACCGATGGTAGAACAGGGGAAGGGAGCCATCGTGAACTTCTCCAGCATGGCAGCCTTCCGCCCCATGACGCGCGTTGCCGGCTATGCCGCTGCCAAGGCAGGCATCAGCAACTTTACCGCATTCATGGCCACCGAGGTAGCCAAGAAGTTCGGCGAGGGCATCCGCGTGAACGCCATCGCACCCGGCTTCTTCCTGACAGAGCAGAACCGCACCCTGCTGACTAACCCTGACGGCAGCTGGACGCAACGCGGACAGGACGTCATCCGCCAGACACCTTTCGGCCGGATGGGACGCGCCGAAGAGCTGTGCGGCACCATCCAGTACCTCATCAGCGATGCCGCCAGCTTTGTGACAGGCACCGTAGCTGTAGTGGATGGCGGCTTCAACGCATTTGCCATGTAATGGAGAAAAGCGATGCTGAAACTCCAACTTCCTGACACGACCGACGACCGCAGGGTGCTGCTGCACTGCTGCTGCGCTCCCTGTTCGTCGGCCATCGTCGAATGTATGCTGCAGAACGACATCCGCCCTACCCTCTTCTACTGCAACCCCAACATCTATCCGCTGCCGGAGTACGAGACGCGCAAACAAGAGGCTATCCGCTTTGCCCAAGCGCAAGGACTGGACTTTGTGGATGCCGACTACGACCACACGGAGTGGCTGCACGAAATGGAAGGACTGGAAGGAGAGCCCGAACGGGGCGGACGCTGCCTGAAGTGCTTCAAGCTACGCCTGACAAGGACAGCAGCCTACGCGGCACAGCATGGTTTCCGTATCTTTACCACAACGCTGGCTTCCAGCCGATGGAAACGGCTGGACCAGATAAACGAGGCAGGCAGGGTAGCTGCCGGACTGCATCCGGGCACCCTCTTCTGGGAGCAGAACTGGCGGAAGGGAGGTCTGCAGGAACGGCGCAACGAACTGCTGCGCCAGTACGACTTCTACAACCAGCAGTATTGCGGATGCGAGTTCAGCATGAGGAACCGGGCAGAATAACCTCTGCCCTTACTCTGCCGGTTTGTAGAGAAGGGTGGAGAGGTTGTCGGGTGCAAACAGTTCACCCGCCACACGAAGCAACGCCTCCGAGGTGAGGGCTTCTATACGGCGATAGACCGATTCGGGCGACTCGTAGCGGTTATAATGCAGGAAGGTCTTTGCCATGCCCAACGCATTGTTCTCGTTGTTGTCGCCTGCCACACCAATCTGCCCTATCAGCTGCTTCTTGGCGGCTGCCAGCTGCGAGGCGGTCAGACGCGCATTACGCAGACGTGCCAGCTCCCCGTATACCAACGATGTGCAGAGTTCGGCATCTTGCGGGTCGCACCCGAAGTAGATGCAGAACGTGCCCGTATCGGTGTACGACGTAAGATTCGACTCCACGTTATAGACCAGTCCGCGCCGCTCGCGCAAGGCAATGTTCAGGCGGCTGTTCATGCCGGGTCCTCCCAACAGATTGTTCAGCAGGTAGAGTGCCGTGCGGCGGTCGTCATAGGCATCGTATCCACGCGCACCTATCATCACATGAGCCTGATGTGTCTCTTTGGGTATCACCAGATGGGAGGGGACATACGGCAAAGGTGGCACACGCCTGTTCTCTACCGCAACGGCCGGCAGGTCGGCCAGCAGTTTCTCCGCCCATCGCACCACCTGCTTGAAGTTCAGGTTTCCCCACACGAAGAAGATGGTATTGGCCGGATGATAAAAACGGGCGGTGAACGACTTGGCATCCTCACTGCGGAAGCACTTCAGCCGTTCGGGATAACCCAATATGTTACGCCCCAACGGGTGACCGCTGAAAATCAAGTCCTCGAAATCGTCGAATATCAGTTCGGACGGTGTGTCCTCGTAGCTCTGTATCTCGTCAATGATCACCTCGGTCTCCTTCTCCAGCTCGTGGGCTGGAAAGGTGGAGTGGAAGACAATATCGGCCAGCAGCTCGAAAGCACGGCCGAAATGCTCGGTCAGAAAGGCGGAGTAGATAACCGTCTCCTCCTTGTTGGTGTAGGCGTTCAGGTCACCCCCTACCGCCTCCATGCGGTTCAGGATATGCCATGCTTTCCGCTTGTGTGTCCCCTTAAAGATGAGGTGTTCTACAAAGTGTGCCATACCCGGCTCGTCGGGCAGTTCGTCGCGCGTACCTGCATCGACGGCAAAGCCGCAATAGGCCACTTGCGAGCGCGAGGGCTGATGGATGATGCGCAACCCGTTGGCCAGGGTATGGAGGTTGCAGCCAACCGATGTATCTTCAAAAATCTTCATTCTGACGGTTCAATTCAAATTACGGCTGCAAAAATACAACAAAAGCTATTGTCATTTATGGAAAATTGCAGATATTTGCAATTACCAATGTATCGGTGGGGGAATGCGCTGATGCGGCAATGCAATCCCCGGACGAATGCCGGCACAGTGGTAAACGAACTCTAAAACAACACATAAGATATCATGATTGAATCCATTAAAGAGCTGCTGCAGAAAGAGGCACAAGCAGTGCTGAACATACCGGTGACCGATGCATACGAACGGGCTGTAGGACTGATTGTCGAACAAGTCCACCGCAAGAAGGGCAAACTGGTGACCTCCGGCATGGGCAAGGCCGGACAGATAGCCATGAACATCGCCACCACCTTCTGCTCCACAGGCATCCCGGCCGTATTCCTGCATCCCAGCGAGGCACAGCATGGCGACCTGGGCATTCTGCAGGAGAACGACCTGCTGCTGTTCATCTCCAACTCGGGCAAGACACGCGAAATCGTGGAACTGACCCAGCTGGCCCACAACCTGAACCCGAAACTGAAGTTTATCGTTATTACCGGCAACCCCGACAGCCCCCTGGCCAAGGAATCGGATGTATGCCTCAGCACAGGACACCCCGACGAAGTGTGTGCCCTGGGTATGACACCCACCACCTCGACCACAGCCATGACCGTGATTGGAGACATTCTGGTGGTACAGACCATGAAGCAGACCGGCTTCACCATCGAGGACTACTCCAAGCGTCACCACGGCGGCTATCTGGGTGAAAAATCAAGGAAACTATGCGAAAAGTAATCGGAATCGGGGAGACCATCCTCGACATCATCTTCCGCAACGAACAGCCCACGGCGGCTGTTCCAGGCGGTTCGGTATTCAACGGCATTGTGTCGCTGGCCCGTGCCGGTGTGCCTGTATGCTTCATCAGCGAGACGGGCAACGACCATGTGGGCAACATCATTCTGCGTTTCATGCGCGACAACGGCCTCTCCACACAGCACGTCAATGTGTTCCCCGACGGGAAGTCGCCCGTATCACTGGCCTTCCTCAACGACCGAAGCGATGC
>SAMEA3663297__coassemble_586_pt1 | contig 18244 bp, 11 predicted proteins | sample SAMEA3663297__metabat2_low_PE_003 | metagenome-assembled genome bin SAMEA3663297 (sample SAMEA3663297) | pig gut metagenome | biome: pig gut; feature: pig-associated habitat; material: faeces | place: China | collected 2013
GAATAGTTGCCAAGCGGTTGGGCAAACAGGGCCAGCAGGGGGAAGAAGGCAAAAATGAGCATGGCCTGCATACGAGCCGCATAGGGATTCTTGCCAGTCTTGTTGATGATGATGGTAGGCAACTTGCCGCCGTAGATGGAGAGCATCGTGATGGCGTAGAGTACGAAGATGAGCATCTGTGCCGTGCCGGTATCTGACGAGAAACCGTAGACATCGGAGATGTAGGCGGGGGTCCAGAAAAGGAAGAACCACCATACACCGTCGGTCATGAATTTGCCCACAATGACAGCCCACGTCTGCGGGTACTTGAAGCACTGCAGGAAAGGAATGCTCTTCTCTTCAGCCGTCGAAGTGGCAGCCCCAGCCGAGTGGGCAGCTTCTTCAGCCTTGTCCTGTTCGATATAGGCCAGTTCGGCAGCGTTGACACGCGGGTTCTGGTTGGGTTTCTTGTACATGAACATCCAGAATCCCATCCAGATGAAACCCAGTCCGCCGATGACGATAAAGGCCATCTCCCAACCGTTGCCGATGCCTAACTGCTGGAAATAACGCGCCAGCGAGGGGATGCAGAGGGGAGCTATAAGGGCACCGATGGTGGAACCTGCGTTGAAGATGGAGGTAGAGAAGGCACGGTCCTTCTTGGGGAAGTACTCGGCGGTCACCTTGATGGCTGCAGGGAAGTTACCAGCTTCACCTACACCCAGCACGATACGGGCGGCAATGAAATAGTATACACTGGTGATGGCTACCGTAGAGGCCAACGCACCGCTGGCACCTATCATCTCGGCGGCATTGCCGATACCGAGCGTTGTCTCGGTAGCCCATCCGCAAAGGGCATGGAGACAAGCACCGACCGACCATACGGCGATGGCCCAAAGATATCCTTTTTTGGTGCCCATCCAGTCGATAAAGCGGCCGGCCAGTAGGTTGGCAATAGCATAGATGAGCGAGAAGACGGCCGTGATGTAGCCGTAGTGGGTGTCTGTCCAATGGAATTCGGGAGCGATGAAATCTTTCCACGTCAGGGAGAGTACCTGACGGTCGAGGTAGTTGACTGTAGTCGCAAAAAAGAGCATGGCGCAGATAATCCAACGGTAGTTGGTCATCTTGTCCGATTGGTTCGGGTAATTGTTCATGATAGTTAGATGTTAGTACACAAATTCGTTATCAGTGCAAAGATAGACGATTTGCAGATTAAATAGGGTGTATTATTTGATAGAAATGAGGGAGAATATAGCAGAACTGCCGTTTTCTCCCTTTTTTAGTTTCCGGATGTGCGCTTATCGCATATCGGTATACTTGATTTCGTCCTTATCGCTGTATTTCAGGTTCTCACCGCCCATACCCCAGATGAACATGTAGTTGCTGGTGCCGGCTGCGGCGTGGATGCTCCACTCGGGAGAGGTGATAGCTTGCTCGTTGTGCAGCCATACGAGACGCTCTTCCTGCGGCTCACCCATCAGGTGACAGATGGCATTGCCTTCGGGCACGTTGAAGTAGAAGTAAGCCTCCATACGGCGCGTATGGGTGTGGGCAGGCATGGTGTTCCATACCGAACCGGGCTTCAGCTCGGTCAGACCCATCTGCAGCTGGTTGGTGCCTCCGCCTTTCACCTTGCTCAGTACGGGACTTACAATCAGCTGGTTGACTACGCGGTCATTGCTGTCCTCCATCTTGCCGTAGCGGTCGCTTTGGGCGATGGCATACTTCTTGGGATCCGCTTTGGGGTCGGTAGTAATCAGCTGAGTGACGTACTGCTTGTAGGCAGGTGTGGAGTTGATGTAGAATTTGGCAGGATGGGCTGGGTCATTGCTCTCAAAGGTCACCTCTTTGTTGCCGCAACCTACGTACAACCCCTCCTTGAATTTCATGGGGTATTTCTTACCGTCAACGGTCACTACGCCGTCGCCACCCACGTTGATGACACCCAGTTCGCGACGCTCCAGGAAATAGGTGATCTCGGGACCTAACTCGCGGAAGGTCTCCAGACGCAGTACCTTGTTGACAGGCATGGCACCGCCATAAATCAGACGGTCGTAGAGGGTATAGGTGACGTTGATTTCATCGGCTACCATCACCTTTTCCATCATAAAGGCACTGCGCAGGCGTTCGGTGTCGTAGTGCTTTACGTCCAGCGGATGGCAGGCTGTCTGGACGCGGTAGTTTACTTGGGCATTGACGTTCCATGCGGCAGCGCCCATCATCAGTGCAATTGCTAATCTTTTCATATTCTTTTCGTTGTTTCTTTAGTTATGAGTTGCTTTAGTTACTGGTTACGAACTGCATATTGTCACTTGTAGCTCGTAACTCTTAGCCTTCTTATTACTTATTACTTGTCACTTGTAGCTTGTAGCTCGTAACTCTTTGCCTTCTTGGTGATGGCACGTCTGTTCAGCACCATCAGGAAGAGGGTGAAGAGCACCAGCAGGCCGGATCCGATCCATTTCAGTGAATAGGTGAGGTGGAAGATGACCCAGGCAAAGGGGCTGGAGGCGAAGTCAAGCGCACCACCTTGGAACCCCTGAGGTATGTTGACCGCTGCGTCCTGTGTCTTGGTGTATACGTCGTGGGCAGCCTGGGTGAACGAGGGTGCCAGATCTGTCACAAAGTAGAGTCCGAGAGTCAGTGCCACCAGTCCGATGATGAAGGTCTTCAGCACATTGCCTTTGGTGATGGGCAGCACCAGCGGAAACAGGTAGAACATGCCTGCCAGTGAAGCCAGGGGTAGAAATTCGTTGCCAGGCAGCACCACGGCCAGCAGAATGGTGACGGGGATGAGCAGCAGAGAGACCACCAGTGTGGCTGGGTGGCCGATGACCAAGGCTGGACTCATACCGATGTTCAGCCCCACAGCTCCCTTGAATTTACGGGCTATCAGCTCGCGGGTTGCATCGGAGATGGGCTTCAGTCCCTCGATGAAAAGGCTGGTGATGCGAGGTATCAGTTCCATCACGGCACCCATCTTGATGCCCAGTCCTAATATATAAGGTATCTTGTCTATCAATTCGTTGAAATCCTTGCACGAGAGGCTGGCGATGATGCAACCCACCAATATGCCGAGGAAGAGCGGCTCGCCCAGCAAACCGAACTTCTTCTTCATTCCTTCGGCATCGATGTTCAGCTTGTCGAAGCCGGGAATCTTGTCAAGCACCTTGTTGATGGCCCATGCAAAAGGTACGAAACCTGCGCAGAAAGGCTGGGGAATGGAGATACCCTCCATCTTGTCATAGAATTGCTGGAACTTGTCGGCAGTGTAATCGGCCATAATCAAGGTGATGATGTAGCAGATGATGGCGGCAAAGAATCCCCACAGGATGCTGTCGCTGGCAAAGTATACCACTGCACCGATGAAGGCGAAATGCCAGTAGTTCCAGAGGTCGATGTTGACCGTACGGGTGGTCTTGGTAAGCAACATCAGCAAATTGACTCCCAGACAGACGGGAATGATGAAAGCACCTACCGATGTGTTGTAAGCTACTGCCGCAGCGGCAGGCCAACCCATATCGAATACTTTCAGCTGCAGGCCGTAAATCTCTACGACTTTGCTCAAGGCTGGGCCCAGGCTGCTTGTCAGCAAGGCTGTGACAACTGACAGTCCTACAAAACCGACACCCACCAGCAGACCACTCTTCAGTGCCTTGCTGAATTTGATGCCGATGCACACGCCCAAAATTGTAAAGATTATGGGCATCATCACGGCTGCTCCTAAGCCGATGATATAACCGAAAACTTGTTCCATTTAGTAGTTGAAGTTAATGTATTGATTGATGAAGTTCGACAATGCTGTTCTTAAAAACGGCTCAAAAATAAAACCTTTTCGGCATTATTCAAACTGGAAAAGCAAAAAAAATATGAAAAGGGACATTTTTTGATGTTTTTATTCGTTTGCGCACACAAAAATGTTCGTTCACGCACACGAAAAACAAATATTACACTCTCTGCGCCGAAAAATGCACACCCGTTTCAAAAGAAAGCACTACTTTTGTTTCATGAAATAATATAGGTCTAATACCCATAAACAATGAACTTTATGAAACAGAAAAAGATTTGTAAATTATTTGTGTCAACTTGTATGCTGCTCTTCGCTTGTGTGATGTCGGCACAACAGCGCGTCGGCAGCGAACTTCCTTGGTCGGTACGTATGGTGGAATCGGAGATGATTCGTTGCCCCGAGTCGTGGCAACTCGATTTCCAACCTACCTTGAAGTGGGACTATTGTCACGGACTTGAACTGCAGGCCATGCTCGATGTGTATGACCGCTACGGCGACCGGCGCTACTTTGACTATGCTTTGGCCTATGCCGACACCATGGTGAATGTGGACGGGACCATCAAGAAGTACAAGCGCGAGGAGTTCAGTCTGGATCGTATCAACTCCGGCAAGTTCATCTTCCGCATCTATGAACAGACCAAGGAGGAGAAGTATAAAAAGGCACTGGCACTGATGCGCAGCCAGCTGGATGACCATCCGCGGAATGCTGACGGCGGCTTCTGGCACAAGAAGGTCTATCCGAATCAGGTGTGGCTGGACGGCATCTATATGGGGGCTCCCTTCTATGCGGAATATGCCTATCGGAACAACCAGGTGGAGGACTATGCCGATGTCATCAACCAGTTCCTGATGGCAGCCCGTCACACCTACGATGCCAAGACGGACCTCTTCCGCCACGCTTGTGATGTCAGCCGAACGGAGCGCTGGGCCAATCCGCAGACAGGACAGTCACTCCACAGTTGGGGACGCGCCATGGGCTGGTATGCCATGGCTTTTGTGGATGCCCTCGATTTCATTCCCACTCATGAGGTCGGCCGCGATTCCATGTTGACCGTCTTCCGGCATTTGGCTTCGATGGTGAAACGTCTGCAGGATGCCGAGAGCGGGCTGTGGTATCAGGTGTTGGACAAGAGTGGAGCGCCGGGCAACTACCTGGAATCCTCGTGTTCGGCCATGTTTGTCTATGCCCTCTTCAAGGGCGTGCGCAAGGGCTATCTGGATCCGTCCTACTTGCAGGTGGCCGTTAAGGGCTATCAAAGTATACTGGACCGCTTCATAGAGGTAGACAAGGATGGAGTCATCTCCATTACACAAGCCTGTGCGGTAGCCGGATTGGGCGGCAAGAATTACCGTTCGGGTGATTATGACTACTATATTCACGAAACCATCCGCAACAACGACCCGAAGGCAGTAGGTCCTTTCATCCTCGGTTCGTTGGAGTGGGAACGTCTGCAAGAGGTACAAAGCATTGTGAACCAAAAGTAAGAGGAAGGAAGCGTGAGTATGGAAAGAGGATTGTACGGACGGAGTGTGGTGTGGATGGCATTGATGTGCCTCTGTACTGCATTGTCGGCACAGAACGAATGGAAGCGCCGCATCGTGGTGGCGCGTGACGGAACGGGTGACTTCCGCACCCTGACCGAAGCCATTGAGGAGATACGCTGCTTCATGGACTATGAAGTGACGGTTTTCATCAAAAACGGGGTCTATAAGGAGAAGGTGGTGATTCCTTCGTGGCTGGAGAATGTGGTGTTTGAGGGCGAAAGTGCAGAGGGCACTGTCATCACGTACGACGACCATGCCAATATCAACAAGATGGGTACCTTCCGTACCTACACTTTGAAGGTGGAGGGGAGCAACATCACCTTCAGGAACCTGACCATCGAGAATAACGCACCCCGCTTGGGGCAGGCAGTGGCCTTGCATACCGAGGGAGACCGACTGCGCTTCATCCGTTGCAGGCTGTTGGGCAATCAGGATACCGTCTATACCGGTGCCAAGCGGACACGCCTCTACTTTCAGGAGTGCTACATAGAGGGAACGACCGACTTTATTTTCGGCCCTTCGACGGCACTGTTTGAAGATTGCCAAATCCACAGCAAGGCCAACTCGTACGTGACGGCTGCCTCTACGCCGGCCGATGTAGAAGTGGGGTATGTGTTCCATCGCTGCCGGCTGACAGCCGACGAAGGAGTGGACAAGGTTTATCTGGGACGTCCGTGGCGACCCTATGCGGCCACCTTCTTCATCCGTTGTGAACTGGGACGTCACATCGTACCGCAGGGCTGGCACAATTGGAACAATCCGGCGAACGAGAAGAGTGCCCGTTATGCCGAGTATGGCAATAGTGGTGAAGGAAGCCCCCTGGAACAGCGGGTGTCGTGGGCCGGCCAGCTTACGCGCAAGGAGGCTGACCGGTATACGGACAAGGCCTACATCTTCCGCACCTCCAGCGAATGGATACCTGAATAGCATACTTTTTATCTTGAATGACAATGAAACAGAAGTGTTTTTTACTGTTCGGACTGATGTGCCTCTTGTCTGCATTCAAGTCTGATAACTCCGTACCGACCATTTTCATGATTGGTGACTCTACCATGGCCAATAAGGTATTGACCGGAGGAAACCCCGAACGAGGATGGGGACAGATGTTGCCTGGCTTTTTGTCGGATGAGATACGGGTGGACAATCACGCCGTGAACGGACGCAGTTCGAAAAGTTTCATCGACGAAGGACGATGGGACAAGGTGCTGGGACTGATGAAGAAGGGGGACTATCTCTTCATTCAGTTTGGGCACAACGACGAGAAGGCCGACTCGGCCCGCCATACCGATGCAAACGGAGGTTCGTTTGACCGCAATCTGAAGCGTTTCGTACTGGAAGCCAGGGCCAAGGGTGCTACGCCGGTGCTGTTCAATTCGATAGTCCGCCGTCATTTCGGTACGGCCGAAGGTGATGCCGTGGCGCAAGCCATCAGTCAGGACGATGTGCGCAAAGGAGCCGGTGACGATGGTGGGCAGACGGCGCTCAACGGGAATGCCGAAAGTGCGCGGCTGATAGATACGCATGGAGCCTATCTGGATTCGCCGCGCAACGTGGCTCGGGAGTTGGGTGTGCCTTTCATCGACTTGAACCGTCTGACACACGAACTGGTAGAGGGCATGGGACCTGAAGCCTCCAAGCAACTCTACTTGTGGGTACCGGCCCATACGGTAGCAGCCATACCCAATGGACGCGAAGACAATACCCATCTCAATGTACGTGGCGGACGGATGGTGGCCGGACTGGCCATCGAAGCTGTGGCACATGAGGTGCCTGCCCTTGCTCCCTACGTACGCCGATACGATTTTGTGGTGGCTCAGGATGGCAGCGGTGATTTCTTTACCGTGCAAGAGGCCATCAATGCCGTACCCGACATGCGTAAGGGAAGCCGTACCACCATCTGGATCCGCAAGGGCATCTACAAGGAGAAGGTGGTGGTGCCCGAAAGCAAGGTGGCTCTCTCGCTGATAGGTGAGGAGGGAACGGTGATTACCTACGATGACTATGCTTCCAAACCCAACCGTTTCGGAGAGAATACAGGCACTTCAGGCTCGGCTTCGTGCTACATCTATGCTCCCGACTTCTATGCGGAGAACATCACCTTTGAGAATAGTGCCGGTCCCGTAGGACAAGCTGTGGCCTGTTTTGTCAGTGCCGACCGTGCCTACTTCAAGCATTGTCGCTTTCTGGGCTTTCAGGATACGCTCTATACCTATGCCAAGGGAGTGCGTCAGTATTACGAGGAGTGTTACATCGAGGGAACGGTCGACTTCATCTTCGGGTGGTCTGCTGCGGTGTTCAACCGTTGCCACATCCATAGCAAAGGCAACGGGTATGTCACAGCCCCCTCTACCGATCAGGGACAACGTTTCGGCTATCTGATGTACGATTGCCGGCTGACGGCCGATGACGGCGTGGACAGAGTCTACCTCTCCCGTCCTTGGCGTCCCTATGCGCAGGCGGTCTACGTGCGTTGCGAACTGGGCCGCCATATTGTGCCTGAAGGCTGGAACAACTGGGGTAAGAAGGAGAACGAGAAGAGTGCCTTCTATGCCGAGTATCAGAGCCGGGGGGCAGGTGCCAACCCGCAGAAACGTGCCTCCTTCTCCCGTCAACTGAAGAGTTTGGAAGGATATGAGATGGAGTCATTGCTGGCCGGTAAGGATGGATGGAATCCGTTGCAGGAGGGCAACGCATTGTTGAATATAAAACGTTAGTCATTTAGAATATGAAACAAACAATTGGAGTATTGCTGCTGATCGTTGCTCTGGCGGTGCGGGCAGAAAACTATCCTTATCGGAGCGATGTGTTGTGGGTTACCGTGCCCAATCATGCCGATTGGCTGTACAAGACAGGAGAGAATGCAACGGTAGAGGTGCAGTTCTATAAATATGGTATTCCACAGGATGGAGTAACCCTCTCGTATGAATTGGCAGGCGATATGATGCCGTTCGATACCCAAGGCCGCGTGGTGCTGAAGAACGGGAAGGCAATCATCCCCATGGGAACGATGAAGCAGCCCGGCTTCCGCGACTGCAGGATGACCATCGAGTTAGACGGAAAGAGTTACAAGCATCATGTAAAGGTAGGCTTCTCGCCCGAACGACTGCAACCCTATACGCAACTGCCTGCTGACTTCCTGCCGTTCTGGGAAGCCAACAGGGCGGAATTGGCACAGCTGCCTTTGAACTATACGAAAACCAGGGCGGAGGAGTACTGCACCGATCGGATAGATTGCTATCTGGTGAAGATACCTGTCAACCGCAAGAGGCAGGTGGTCTATGGCTATCTGTTCTATCCAAAGGATGCGAAGGAGAAGAGTTGTCCGGTAGTGCTCTGTCCTCCGGGTGCCGGCATCAAGACCATCAAGGAGCCTTTGCGACATAAGTATTATGCCGAACAGGGATGCATCCGGTTGGAGATGGAGATACACGGACTCAATCCCACCCTTTCCACAGAAGAGTTTCAGGAAATCAGCAATGCCTTCAACGGCTCGGAGAACGGTTATCTGACCAATGGACTGGACAACCGCGACAACTACTACATGAAACGTGTCTATCTGGCTTGTGTACGTGCCATCGACCTGCTCACCTCGTTGCCGGAGTGGGACGGAAAGAATGTCATCGTGCAGGGGGGAAGCCAGGGAGGTGCATTGGCGTTGATTACGGCTGGGCTGGACAAACGTGTGACCGCTTGCGTGGCCAACCACCCGGCCCTTAGTGACATGGCTGGCTATCAGGCCGGACGGGCCGGTGGTTATCCGCACTTCTTCCGCACAGCTGGCATGGACACCCCCGACAAGCTGCGTACCATGGCCTACTACGATGTGGTGAATTTTGCCCGTCAGATACAGGTGCCGGTCTATATGACGTGGGGTTATAACGACGATGTTTGTCCGCCTACCACCAGTTACATTGTCTATAACCTGCTGCAAGGTCCCAAAGAGGCACTCATTACACCCATCAACGAACATTGGACATCCGAGGATACCGAGCGGGGACATTTGCAATGGATATTGAACCATCTGAAGTAGAGCCAGATAAAATGAACAGACAGATTCAAGGCCATCTTTGTGCCCTTTCGGCCAATATCTTGTGGGGATTGATGGCTCCCGTCGGCAAGGCGGCATTGGCCGCCTTCAGTCCCATTACGGTCACTACGTTCCGCATGGTGGGTGCTGCAGCCTGCTTTTGGCTGCTCTCCCTCTTCTGCAAGCACGAGGAGGTAGACCATCGCGACATGGTACGCATCTTCTTTGCCTCGTTGTTTGCCTTGGTGTTCAATCAGGGAGTCTATATTTTCGGCTTGTCACTGACCTCACCCATTGATGCTTCAGTAGTGACCACTACCTTGCCTATTGTCACCATGATAGTGGCGGCTCTCTATCTGAAGGAACCGATTACCAACAAGAAGGTGCTGGGCATCTTTATCGGTGCCATGGGTGCGTTGACACTGATTCTGAGCAGTAGGGCGGCAGCCGGAGGCAACGGCAGCATCGTGGGCGATTTACTCTGCCTGACGGCGCAAATCAGCTTCTCTATCTACCTGACCGTCTTCAAAGGATTGACGCAAAAGTATTCGCCCATCACGCTGAACAAGTGGATGTTTGTCTATGCCTCTCTATGCTATATTCCGTTCTCGTACAACAATCTGGCCTCTATCCAGTGGAGCGAGATGCCTGTTGCTGCCTGCTGGCAGGTGGGCTATGTGGTGGTAGGAGGTACCTTCTTGGCCTATATCCTTATCATGCGTGCACAGTGCCTGATGCGTCCTACGGTGGTCAGCATGTACAACTACATGCAGCCCATCGTCGCCTCTACCGTTGCGGTAGTCATAGGAATGGCTGCCTTCACGTTGCAGAAAGGGGTAGCGGTGATATTGGTATTCCTGGGAGTCTACATCGTGACACAGAGCAAGAGCCGCAAGGACTTTGAACGGGAAGGCAAGGCAGTGTGATGATCCTACCGGAAACTATCCGTGTCAGAATGGCTTCCGGTAGCTACATCCATTCTTCCATTCCGAGCAACCGTAGGCACTCTTTCCTTTTATCAGATGGCCTTTCCCGCACAAGGGACAAGGTTGCCCTATCCATGGGTCGGCAGGTGCTGAGGCTTCTGCCGGCTGAGGGATGGAAACGGCTGCTGTTGTCGGGTCAGGAGCCGTTGCTGCTTTGTTGCTCTTTCGCGGAGCACGTTTCTTGCTCTCTTTCTTCTCTGTACCCGCCTCCTGTGGGTGGGCCGTTTCATTCTTTGCCTTGCTGCTCTTCTTCTCGGTTGTCGGAGCTTGTATGGTGATACGTCGGTTGCTGTTGTCGCTCAGTACACTGGTTACAATCTCTGCCACCATCTGTTTTAGCTCTTCCAGAAACTGGCCGGCAGGATAGGTGCGGCGTTCTATCTCGCGCAGCTTCTTTTCCCAAATGCCTGTCAGTTCGGCCGATTTCAGCAGTTCTTCGCGGATTGTCTGTATCAGTTCTACGCCGGTAGAGGTAGCTATCAGGTTCTTCTTCTCCTTGCGGATATAGTTTCGTTTGAACAGTGTCTCGATGATAGCGGCGCGTGTCGAAGGGCGTCCGATGCCGTTTTCTTTCAGCGCATCGCGCAGTTCGTCATTGTCTACCAGCTTACCGGCTGTCTCCATGGCACGTAGCAGGGTGGCTTCGGTATAGGGACGTGGCGGTTGGGTCCACTTCTCTATCAGGTTGGGCTGGTGCGGACCGCTCTCACCTTTAACGAAGGCCGGTAGAGCCTGTTCGTTCTCTCCCTCTCTCTCTTCCTTCTCATCTGCTGTGGAAGGGGCTGGGGTAGCAAACACCACACGCCATCCCGGCTCCAGTATCTGTTTGCCGGAGGTCTTGAAGTCGATGCCCTCTACCTGACCGGTAACGGTGGTGGTAGCTATACGGCAGTCGGGATAGAACACTGCGATGAAACGGCGGGCAATGAGGTCGAATACCCGACGTTCCATTTCCGTCAGGTTGACGGGTGGCTGGCCCGTAGGGATGATGGCATGGTGGTCGGTCACCTTGGAGTTGTCAAATACCTTTTTCGATTTGGGCAGTGCGATGCCATCCAGCGGAGCCGTCAGCGTCTCGTAGCCGCGCAGCCCTTTCAAGATGCCCGGACACTTGGGGTAGATGTCGTCGCTCAGAAAGGTGGTGTCTACACGTGGATAGGTGGCCACCTTCTTTTCATAAAGCGACTGAATCAGTTTCAGGGTCTCGTCAGCAGAGTAGGCAAACTTTTTGTTGCATTCTACCTGCAGCGAAGTCAGGTCAAACAGACGGGGAGGGTATTCGCGCCCCTGCTTTTTGACGACATCGGTCACGGTAAAGGGAGCCTGGCTGATTTGTTCCAGCAACGATTTGCCCCGTTCGTAGTCGGTAATGGGGTCAATACCCTTGTTTTCACTGGCCGGACGGGGAGCGGACGATGCGGAAGCCTCCAGAATCAGCTCCTCTTCGCTTTTGCGGATGACGGCAGCGAAGGTGGTGTCCCGATAGATGGTCTTCAGCTCCCAATACTGTTTGGGCACGAAGTGCTCAATCTCCAGCTGACGGTTGACAATCAAGGCCAGCGTAGGTGTCTGTACCCGTCCGATGGAGAGCACCTGACGGTTCTGCCCGTACTTCATGGTGTAGAGGCGTGTGGCGTTCATCCCCAACAGCCAGTCGCCGATGGCACGGCTCAGGCCGGCTTCGTACAGCGGTTGGAAGTCGGCAGCCTCCCGCAGGTGTGCAAAACCGTCGCGTATAGCCTCTTCGGTCAGCGACGATATCCACAGCCGTTTCACCGGGCAACGTGCACCGGCCTTCTGCATGACCCAACGTTGTATCAGCTCTCCCTCCTGGCCGGCATCACCGCAGTTGATGATTAGGTCAGCCTGTTGCATCAGCCCCTCGATGATATGGAACTGCCGTTCGTAGGTGGGATTGCTGATCAGTTTGATGCCGAAGCGGGGTGGAATCATGGGCAGGCTGCCCAGGCTCCACGCTTTCCAGGTAGGTGTATATTCGTGCGGTTCCTTCAGGGTGCAGAGGTGGCCGAAGGTCCATGTCACCTGATACCCGTTACCTTCTATATATCCCTCTTTCTTTTCTCTGGCTCCCAGCACATCGGCAATGTCGCGTGCTACGGAAGGCTTTTCGGCAATGCATACTATCATTCTACGGTTGTTTTCGTTGGGGAGGTTTTAAGAGATGATGTGTTTCGAAAAGAGGGGCGGACACGTAGGCCCGCCCCATCCAATCTATCTAAACTATGTATTGGTCGTACTGTGTCAGATACCGGCCAGTTCCACTACCTTGTCTACGGCAGCAGCCAGTCCTTCAGGGTTCTTTCCGCCGGCTGTAGCGAAGTGCGGCTGACCGCCGCCGCCGCCTTGAATCAGCTTGGCGGCCTCTTTCACCAAAACACCGGCCTTCAGGCCTGTTGCCACCAGGTTGTCGCTCAGCATGACGGTCAGCATCGGTTTCCCTTCAAACTCGGTACCGGCTACAAAGAAGAGGTTCTCTGTGATTTCGCCACGCAGTTGGAAGGCGATGTTCTTCACGGCATCCGCGGGCAGCGGTGCACAGAACTTCACCAGTTTCACACCGTTCACCTCCTTTACCTTACGCAGCAGCGTCTCTTTCAGCTGAGCCTCTTTCTCTTTGCGGAACTCTTCCACCTGTTTCTTCAGTCCGACATTCTCGTCGATGTACTTGCGGATGGCGATGCCCAGGTCGGGGGCGTTGTTGAAGAGTGCCTTCAGGTCGCGTATTGTGTCTTGGAAAGCATCCAGCATACCCTCTACACGAGCTCCTGTCAGGGCTTCGATACGACGTACGCCGGCGGCTACCGAACTTTCGCTGACAATCTTCACCATACCGATATGGCCGGTGGCTGCTACATGCGTACCACCGCAGAATTCGATGGAGTCGCCAAACTGGATGACACGCACGTGGTCTCCGTACTTCTCACCGAAGAGGGCGATGGCACCCAGTTCCTTCGCCTCCTCAATGGGGATGTTGCGGTATTCGTTCAGCGGAATGTTGGCACGTATCTTGGCATTGACGATGTGCTCCACACGGCGGATCTCTTCATCGGTCACCTTCTGGAAGTGTGAGAAGTCAAAGCGCAGCGAGTCAGGCGTTACCAATGAACCCTTCTGCTCTACGTGGTCGCCCAGTACTTCGCGCAGGGCAGCATCCAGCAGGTGCGTACACGAGTGGTTGGCGGCGCAGGCGGCACGCTTGTCGGTGTCCACACAAGCCATCATCGGTGCCTCTATGTGCTCGGGCAGCTTCTTGGTGATGTGGATGGGCAGGTTGTTCTCCTTCTTCGTGTCTATTACCTCGATGGTCTCGAACTCGTTCACCAGCACACCTGTATCTCCTACCTGACCACCGCTTTCGGCATAGAACGGAGTCTTGTCCAGCACAATCTGGTAGAGTGTCTGGTTCTTCTGTTTTACCTGTCGGTAGCGCAGCACGCTGGTCTCATATTCTGTGTAGTCATATCCTACAAATTCGGTCGTACCTTCCTTCAGCGTAATCCAGTCTCCCGTCTCTACGGCTGCCGCATTGCGGGCACGCTGTTTCTGCTGTTGCATCTCTGCATCAAACTCTTTCAGGTCGGCCGTCATACCGTTCTCGCGCAGAATCAGTTCGGTCAAGTCAAGCGGGAAGCCGAAGGTGTCATACAGCGTGAAGGCATCTTTGCCGCTGATTTCGCTCTTGCCGGCAGCCTTGGCATCAGCCATGGTCTTCTCCAGCAGGCGGATGCCCGTCTCCAATGTGCGGAGGAACGATTCTTCCTCCTCCTTGATGACGCGGGCTATCAGCTCTTTCTGAGCGTTCAGCTCGGGATAGGCACCTCCCATATTCTCTATCAGCACAGGCAGCAACTTGTACATGAAGGCCTGTTTCTGTCCCAGGAACGTATAGCCGTAGCGTACGGCGCGGCGCAGGATGCGGCGGATTACATAGCCGGCCTTGGCATTGCCAGGCAGCTGGCCGTCGGTGATGGAGAAGGCGATGGTACGGATGTGGTCGGCAATCACACGCATGGCGATGTCTACCTGCTCGTTGTCACCGTAATGCTTTCCGGCCATGTCACCGATGACCTTCAGGATGGGTTGGAACACGTCGGTGTCATAGTTCGAGGTCTTTCCCTGCATCGTACGTACCAGGCGTTCAAATCCCATACCGGTATCAATGACCTTGGCTGGCAGCCCTTCCAGACTTCCGTCGGCCTTGCGGTTGTATTGCATGAACACCAAGTTCCAGATTTCAATCACCTGCGGGTGATCCTTGTTCACCAGGTCACGACCCGGTATCTGTGCCTTTTCTTCCTCCGGGCGTGAGTCGATGTGAATCTCCGAGCAGGGACCGCACGGCCCCGTGTCGCCCATCTCCCAGAAGTTGTCATGCTTGTTGCCGTTCAGTATATGGTCTTTCGGCAAGAACTGCTCCCAATACGAAGCAGCTTCATCGTCGCGGCTCAATCCCTCTTCAGGACTTCCCTCAAAGACGGTGGCATACAGGTTTTTGGGGTCAATCTTCAGCACATCCACCAGATACTCCCAAGCCCAGGAGATGGCCTCCTTCTTGAAGTAGTCGCCAAACGACCAGTTGCCCAGCATCTCGAACATGGTGTGGTGATAGGTGTCGTGTCCTACCTCTTCCAGGTCGTTATGCTTTCCGCTGACGCGCAAGCATTTCTGCGAATCGGCTACTCGCTTGAATTTGGCCGGGTGGTTGCCCAGGATGATGTCTTTGAACTGGTTCATTCCTGCGTTGGTGAACATCAGCGTAGGGTCATCCTTGATTACCATCGGAGCAGAAGGCACAATCTGGTGTCCTTTGCTTTCAAAGAAACTCTTGAATGAGTCTCTGATTTCATTTGCTGTCATCATAAGCTGTCTATATCTTGTTTTTACTCTTTTTTGCTTGTCTGTCGGTGCCTGCAACGGCCTGTTTTTATTAATAATCCAAAAAACTGCGCAAAGATAGCTTGTTTTTCGTATTTTTGTCGCATTGATAATGAAATATTTGATTTCTATGCGCAAAGTTTACTATATATACAATCCACAGACACAGACGTATGACCGCATCTATCCCACTGTGCGGCAGCGTATCATGAGTCTGTTTCGCCGCCTTTTCATAGATATCGGACTGGTGGCGGCCGGATTTATCGTGTTGCTCATCATCTTCGGATCACCTTCCGAGAAGGAGCTGCGCAAGGAGAACAGTAGGCTGCAGGCGCAGTACAACCTGTTGGATGCCCGTCTGGACGAGGCCTTGGAGGTGCTGCAGGACATACAGCAGCGCGATGACAATCTGTATCGTGTCATCTTTCAGGCCGATCAAATCCCCGATGCCATCCGCAAGGCCGGTTATGGAGGCACCAACCGCTACGAGCACCTCATGGACATGGCCAATGCCGAGATGGTAGTCAATACCACGCAGAAGCTGGATATGCTCACCAAGCAACTCTATATACAGTCGAATTCGTTTGACGATGTGGTGGAGATGTGTAAGAATCACGACGAGATGCTGCGTTGCATCCCCGCCATCCAGCCTATCTCCAACAAGGACTTGAAGCAGACGGCCTCGGGCTATGGCACCCGCATCGACCCCATCTACGGTACTCCCCGCTTCCATTCGGGCATGGACTTTTCGGCCAATCCAGGTACCGATGTCTACGCTACAGGTGACGGGACGGTGGTCAAGATGGGGTGGGAGACAGGCTATGGCAACACCATCATCATCGACCATGGATTCGGCTATCGCACCTGGTATGCCCATTTGCGCGACTTCCGCACCAAGGTAGGCAAGCGGGTCGTTCGTGGCGAGGTGATAGGAGGTGTAGGAAGTACAGGTAAAAGTACCGGTCCGCATCTGCATTACGAAGTGCACGTCAAAGGCAAGGTTGTCAATCCCATCAACTACTACTTCATGGATCTGAGCGCCGAGGATTATGACCGCATGATTCAGATTGCCGAGAATCACGGTAAGATGCTGGATTGATTTTCCCTGTTTTGTATTTAGTGATGTTTCAATTTTTGCATAGAAACAAACAATGGATGACACGTATATGAAACAATTACACCTCGTTATACTGACTGCAGCCTTGTGCTCGACACGAGCAAAGGCGTATCGCCCAATCATGCAGAACAGATATTCGAACGTTTCTACAAGGAAGACAGCTTTGTGCCAGGCATCGGGCTCGGCCTCTCTTTAGTCAGGATAATAGCCGCACGCATGGGCGGAACCGTCTGCCTCGACACCACCTACAACGGCCCTGGTGCCCGATTTGTCGTAGAAGTACCTTTTCCATCTCCCTACACACATTGTTAATAATACATAACATTAACAATTTTCCAAACTTATTCTATTTTTCTTATTAGCAGTAGAAAATTATTTCATATTTTTGCACCCAGATTCCTCGGCCTCGTTGCCGGGGAGTCCGGACATGCAGAAGGTTCAGTGTGTTGCTGCCCGCTTCTCCCGTCCCTTCTTTAACCGAGTTCTGTGTAGAATAGGTTAAAATCATCGATATGGAATTGACTGGCAAGACCATTGATGACGCGCAATGCGGCCCAGAGGGTGGGTCAAGCCCTCCACGCACCGGACTTATCCCCGATGCCCTCCCCGAAGTTCAACCGCCCGTTCAGGCAGCGGACTCATCGGCAGGGGTGTCCACCAAATGCACCCTGTCGGCATCTGCGTTTTCCAAGGCCAGACCACGTTGGTATGTGCTTCGTGCCACCTATGGGCGTGCGGAGCAGAGTTTCGAGTACCTCTCTGCGCATGGCATCGAGGCCTTCCATCCCACCATCCGTGTGGTTCGGATGGTCAACGGCAAGCGCCGGAAGGTGAAAGAGTCACGCCTGCCCAATATCCTGTTTGCCCGCAGTACCGAGCAGATTCTCAAGACCTACGTCTACGACAATGTCAACCTCCCTCATCTCCGCTTCTACCACCGCTATGTCGGTCTCGGTCAGTGCGTCCGCAGGGAGCCTCTCATCGTCCCCGACCGTCAGATGGAGTCGCTCAAGATTATCTGTTCGCACAAGGATGCCGACAACGTCTATGTTCCTCAGGACGAACGTAAGTTCGACAGTGGGGAGACTGTCATCATCACCGACGGCGACTTCAAGGGAGTCATCGGTAAGGTCGCACGTTACTGCGGACAGCTCCGCGTGGCGGTCATCATCGAGGGTCTCCTCACCATCGCCACCGCCTACGTCCCCCGAGGCTATCTGCGGCCCTACACGCAGTCCGACGATTTTTGACCTTCTTTATATCCGCCTTATTCTTAATAGGATAGGGCAGAAGGCTTTTCATATCATGCAAACAAGACAAACAATATATAGTAATGAAGAAAGCATTGATTACCGGAGTCACCGGTCAGGATGGCTCCTATCTCTCCGAGTTCCTTATCGCCAAAGGCTATGAAGTACACGGCATCATCCGCCGTTCATCCGTAGACTATCGCGAGCGCATCGCCCATCTCGAAGGCACCCCCCATTTCCATCTGCACTATGCCGACATGTCCGACTCCATGTCCCTGGTCAAGCTCGTGGACAAAGTGCAGCCCGACGAAATCTACAACCTGGCCGCCCAAAGCCATGTACAGGTCAGCTTCGATTCCCCCGAGTTCACAGCCGATGTCGATGCCGTAGGCGTGCTCCGCATTCTCGAAGCCGTACGCGCCACCCACTTAGAGAAGACCTGCCGCATCTATCAGGCCTCCACATCCGAGCTCTATGGCAAGGTAGAGGAGGTCCCGCAGAACGAGCAGACCCCGTTCCATCCCTACAGCCCCTATGCCGTGGCCAAGCTCTACGGCTTCTGGATAGTCAAGGAGTACCGCGAGGCCTATGGCATGTTCTGCTGCTCCGGCATCCTCTTCAACCACGAGTCCGAGCGTCGGGGCGAAACCT
>SAMEA3663297__coassemble_588_pt1 | contig 18215 bp, 19 predicted proteins | sample SAMEA3663297__metabat2_low_PE_003 | metagenome-assembled genome bin SAMEA3663297 (sample SAMEA3663297) | pig gut metagenome | biome: pig gut; feature: pig-associated habitat; material: faeces | place: China | collected 2013
CCGTACAATACGCAGGGTACACCGTTGTTCTTACGAATGGCCTTCAAGGCTCTGGCTTGCTCAGAAGAGCGTTCTGCAATGGTTCTTGCAGTTCCTTTTACTTCAATTGATTTCATTTTTTTTGATTTTTGTGTTACTCTAAATTAAGTAGTTTGTTGCTTAATTCACCATCACACGATACGGTTTTCCCGTACTATGCTGCAAAAAAGCGGCGCAAAGGTACGCCTTATTTTGTAATTTTCAAATGTTTTTGCCTCAAAAATCAATGTCAAGCTTGATTTCTTCCTCTGTGGACGAGCCAAACGAGCCTTCGGTGGTATGGCTGGGGGCTTCCTCCTCCTCACTCTTCTCTTTGTAGGCGGGCTTCACGTAAGGGCCTTGCTCGTTTTCAATGTAGTGCACTGCCTGCATCAGACCGTTGATGAATTTCTCGAAGTCTTCTCTGTATAGGAAAATCTTGTGCTTCTCAAAGCTGACCTGCTGGTCGTCTTCTCCCGTCACTATTTTCTTGCTTTCAGTGATGGCAAGGAACATTTCATCCTTCCTGTTTTTCTTGACATCTAAGTAGTAGATGCGTTTGCCGGCCTTGATGGATTGGGAAAAGATGATTTCCTTATCATTTACATCTGTGCCATTTTTCTTTTTAAATTCTTCCATGTCTTTAGTTCCTTCGTTTGCGGGGAAAGGACGGTGTGACTCCTGCTGGGAAACAGGTCCCGTCGGACTCCCCTTGGGTTATAATCGGCTTCAAAATTGATGATTTTTTTTAAACTGTCAAAAGAAAAAGGGCAGATATTCGATTACAGCATTAAAAAATGTGATTTATTTGCGTAAACTCATTAAAAATGCCTACTTTTGCAACTCGAAAAATAATACATCGACTTGAAGTATGATAAACAGAATCCTTATTCGTCTAAAAATTATACAGATTGTGTATGCTTACTATCAGAATGGTAGTAAAAACCTGGATGCAGCTGAGAAAGAGTTGTTCTTTAGCCTCTCTAAGGCCTACGACTTGTACAACTACCTGCTGATGCTGATGATTGCCATCACATCCTATGCCCAGAAACGCATTGATGCGGGTAAGGCGAAGCTGGCTCCCTCGCCGGAAGAGTTATCGCCTAATATGAAATTTGTGGAAAACCGCTTCATCGCCCAACTGGAGGTGAACAAGCAGCTGACCGATTTCATAGCCAATCAAAAGCGGACATGGGCCAATGACGAGGATTTCGTGAAAGGCATGTACGATAAAATTGTAGCTTCCGATATATATAAGGAATATATGGCAGCCGAAGAGAAATCCTATGAGGCCGATCGCGAACTGTGGAGAAAGCTTTATAAGAATTTCATCTTCAACAACGATGACTTGGATATGTTGCTGGAGGACCAAAGTCTCTATTGGAACGACGACAAGGAGATTGTTGACACCTTTGTGCTGAAGACTATCAAACGTTTTGATGAGAAGAACGGCGCCAATCAGGAACTGCTGCCCGAATTCAAGGATGATGAAGACCGTGAATTTGCCCGTCGGCTGTTCCGTAGAACCATCCTGAACTGCGACTATTACCGCCATCTGATTAGCGAAAATACACGCAACTGGGATTTGGAGCGGGTCGCTTTCATGGATGTCATCGTCATGCAATGTGCCCTGGCTGAAATCCTGAGCTTCCCGAACATTCCGGTCAGTGTCTCGTTGAATGAGTACGTAGACATTGCCAAGGTGTACAGCACAGCAAAGAGCGGCAGCTTTGTAAACGGTACGTTGGATGGTATCGTCAATGTGCTGAAGAAAGAGGGAAAACTGACAAAAAACTAATGAATAGACTCATCATTTAAAACAAGTATATTATGAATGTAATGACACTTTTTCTCCTGCAAGCGCCGGGTGCGAATCCTAATGGCGGCGGTATGAGCATGATATTGATGCTGGTTGCCATGTTTGCCATCATGTATTTCTTCATGATTCGTCCGCAGAACAAGAAACAGAAGGAAATCGCCAATTTCCGTAAAACGCTTCAGGTCAATCAAAAGGTAATCACAGCCGGTGGTATTCATGCGGTAGTAAAGGAAATCAATGACAACGATGTCGTAGTGGAAATCGCCTCCAACGTAAAGATTCGTGTGGACAAGAATTCCATTTTTGCAGCTGCTGCCGATGCAAACAGCAACCAGGCTGCTAAATAAATAAGGACAAGGCCTATGATCAATCGTAGGAGTGTAAAGCATCGCTATCTGCAGATAGCTGGAAAGGTAAAGGACTTTCTGCTCAGTGAAAACAGCAGAGAGTTCTTTATTTTTTTGTTTTTCTTTGTGGTGGCTGGCGGATTCTGGTTGTTGCAGACGCTCAACAACGACTATGAGACGGAGTTCACCATACCGGTGAAGCTGAAAGGGGTGCCGGACAATGTCGTCATCACCTCCGAACCGGTCTCCGAAATCCGTGTCAAGGTGAAGGACAAGGGAACTGTGCTCCTCAACTATATGTTGGGCAAGAGCTTCTATCCGGTGACGATAGACTTCTCGGAAAACAGAAGCCGGAACCATTGTGTGCGCGAGGTGGCCTCGCAGTATGAAAAGAAGATTCTGAGCCAGCTGAATGCATCGACCCGCCTGCTCTCTGTCAAACCTGATACGCTGGAGTATTTCTATTCTACCGGTGTTTCCAAGCGGGTGCCTGTCCGGCTGAGGGGCAAGCTCAGTGCCGGACGGCAGTATTACCTGTCCGATACCATCTTTACGCCGGACTCCGTGTTGGTGTATGCCTCCGAGGAGATACTCGATACCTTGATGGCCGCCTATACGCAGCCGTTGAGGGTGGAGGAAATCTCGGACACGCTTCGCCGGCAGATACCGTTAGCCATGCCCAAAGGGGTGAAGTTTGTGCCGGCCTCCATCCAGCTGGAATTGCCGGTGGATATCTATACGGAGAAAACGGTAGAGGTGCCGTTGCAGGGAGTCAATTTCCCGGCAGGCAAGGTGCTGCGTGCCTTTCCCTCGAAGGTACAAGTGACCTTTCAGGTAGGTATGGGTCATTTTCGTCAGGTCACCGCAGACGACTTTCATCTGGTGGTCTCCTACGAGGAGCTGCTGCGGCTGGGATCGGACAAATACACCGTACAGTTGAAGAACCAGCCCAAAGGAGTGAGCCATATTCGTTTCAATCCGCCTCAGGTGGATTTCCTGATTGAGCAGTTGTCTACCCATGAAGCTAATTAGAATAGGTGTAACCGGTGGCATCGGCAGTGGCAAGAGCATAGTCTGTCATCTGCTGGAGGTGATGGGGGTGCCGGTCTATGTGGCCGATACGGAAACGAAGCGTCTCATGCTGGCCGATGCCTCTATCCGCACCGGGCTGACGGAGCTGTTGGGTCCCGAGGTTTATGCCGACGGTGTGCTGAACAAGCCGTTGCTGGCTGCCTATCTCTTCGCAGGTCCCGAACAGGCCCGCCGGGTGAACGGCATTGTGCATCCGGCCGTACGGGCCGATTTGCGTAGGTGGGTGGAGGCGGCGCACGCTCCATTCGTGGCATTTGAGTCTGCCATTCTGGTAGAGGCCGGTTTTCTGGACGAAGTGGATGTGGTGGTGATGGTCGATGCGCCGTTGGAGTTGCGGATAGCCCGTGCCACGTTGCGTGACAACGCGCCCCGTGAGGCGGTAGAGAGCAGGGTGCGGAGCCAGTTGGATGACGAAGACAAACGGAAGTATGCCCACTTTACGGTGGTAAATGATGATAAAACTCCGTTAATTCCGCAGGTTTTCGGATTAATTTCTTCGCTGTCTGAAAATATTGACTACCTTTGCCCCGCATTTTTATAAAATGATTCATTGTATCACTAAATTAAAGAAACAACTATGCTGAAGACAATTTTGTCTATATCCGGTAAACCCGGATTGTATAAACTCATTTCTCAAGGTAAGAATATGCTGATTGTGGAGTCCCTGATTGACAAGAAACGTCAGCCTGCTTATGGAAATGATAAGATTATCTCTTTGGGCGACATCGCCATGTATACCGACGACGAAGATGTGCCTTTGCGTGAGGTGTTGGCTGCGATGAAGAAGAAAGAGAACGGTGCGGCTGTCGCCATGGACCTGAAGAAGGCTACTCCCGACGAGTTGCGTAACTACCTGGCCGAGGTGCTGCCCACATTCGACCGCGACCGTGTGCGCAACAACGATATCAAGAAACTTATTTCGTGGTACAATCTGCTGGTTGCCAGTGGACTGACCGACTTTGAAGAAGAGGCTGAGGCTGCTGCCGAAGAACAGGCTTGATGAAGCCGCCCGTCTGCTGCCGACACAGAGAGGACCGGTGTCTGTCAAAGGATAGATGCCGGCCTTCTCTTTTTTTGTATTGTCTGTGGAGGGAAAATGGTTGGACATACGAGCTCTTTTGCATAAAATAACAGCCTGTAGAACTCCTTTGTGTGGCTTTTTTTGTAATATTGCACGATATTTGGAGGGAAAAGAATCGGATAATCAGACCGCTTCCTTTCCCGGCCAAGGAAGACCTCAAAAGGATATTTCAAAATAACATAGAAAAACAGATGGATATGAAGACAATGAAACGACTCTTTATGACATGGATGGCCCTTATCGTGGTGGCCGGGATGTATGCACAAGAGGTGAAGGATGATAGTAAATATTTGGCAGGTGCCGTCCCCGAAGTCGACGGAAAGGTGCTTTTTGCAAAAGATTTCAGCATTCCGGGCATGGACCAACAGGAAATCTTCGAGCGGATGCAGCAGTGGATGGATGCCCGGTTGAAGAAGAATGATAATACCAGCCGCATCCTCCTGACAGAACCCGAGAACGGGTTGCTGGTAGGTATGGGTGATGAGTGGATTGTCTTCTCTTCGACGGCCCTTTCGCTGGACCGTACCCGCATCCTATATCAGCTGACGGTGAACTGCGCTCCCGAAAAGTGCCGTCTGGAAGTGGGCAAGATACGTTATGTCTATCGTGAGGGCAAGGAAAAGTATACAGCCGAGGAGTGGATTGTAGACAAGTATGCGTTGAACAAGACGCAGACCAAGCTGGTATGGGGATTGGCCAAATGGCGCAGAAAGACGGTGGACTTTGCGGATGCCCTCTGTCTGGAGGTCGCCGATGCGTTGAGTGCGGCGAAGTCCGCTCCTGCCCAGACGGCAGAAGTGTCCGCTCCGGATGCTGTAAAGGAACCGGAAAAATCGATTGTCAATTCGGGCACGATGGTGATTGCACCGAAGAATGCGGTGACGGTAGAGGCTCAGCAGGCACAGACCGTACAGCCGGCCGCTCCTGTCCAGGCACCTCAGGCAGTTCAAGCACCTCAGGCCGCTCCTGCGCAACCGGTGGCTGCACAATCTGCCGGCTATCACATTGTGGATGCTGCTGCACTTTCTGCCGACCTGATTCAGACCGCAGCCGGCAAGCTGGTGATTGTGATAGGTGACGAACCGTTCAACATGACCACACTAACTGCCAATGCAGGTGGTTCGCTGGGTAAGGTAGCCGGCAAGCCGGTGATATTTACCATCCTGTCGCCCGAGCAGGCGTATGCACCGTTGGAGAAGGCCGATACCTATACCGTCCGTTTCTATCCGAACGGCATGAACGAACCGAGCGTCGTATTGCAGTGCAAGAAGATGGAGGCACCGGCTGCTATCGAAGGTATGCCGCGTACATACATCGGTGAGATTGTACAGGTTTCGGTCAAGGATTGAGGAGGCACTACAGATAACACAGTAAGAAACGCATAACCTGAATGACATGAGCATCGAAGAGGCTATGATGGGAGGTATCGTCTTCAAGGGTAAGAAGGAGCGTCCCAAGGAAGAGAACAAGGTGAAGACCAAAGCGAAAAAGAAAACCTATATCACCGGGCTTCATGGTTCCGGAGCTGCCAAGATGAAGGCAGAAATCCGGCGCAAACGGGCCAACCGCCATAAATCGAAGTGAAGGGAGGCCACATGAAGGAAGTGAAGTTGCTGACACCCGACCGTGACCCGATGGGGGCTGCTATGGCCGACTACCTGGCTCGGGGACATGCCTCCCGCCTGCGGGTGTTCTCATCGCAGTTCGATGAAGACGAGATACCCGTGAAGGAGCTTTTCCGTACCTACAGCCAGATGCCGTTGCTGGAGCGGATTGCCCTGGATCGGGCAGAAGGCCGTATATTGGATGTAGGTGCCGGTAGCGGGTGTCATACCCTGGCTCTGCAGGCAGCCGGCAAGGAGGTGGAAGCCATCGACATCTCTCCCTTGGCAGTCGAAGTGATGCGTCAGCGGGGTGTGAAGCAGGTACGGCAAGCCGACCTGTTCGATGACCGCTTCTGTGGTGCCTACGACACCATACTGATGCTGATGAACGGATCGGGCATCATCGGCAGGCTGGAGAACATGCCTCTTTTCTTCCGTCGTATCAAGTCGTTGCTCCATCCGGACGGAGCCGTCTGGATGGATTCCAGTGACCTGAGATACCTCTTTGAAGAGGAAGACGGTTCGTTTGTCATCGATCTGGCAGGCGACTATTACGGCGAAGTGGACTTCCGGATGCAATATAAAGAGGTGAAGGGTGAACCTTTTGACTGGCTATACGTTGATTTTCAGACCTTGTCCTGTTATGCGGCTGAAAACGGTTTCCGGGCCGAGCTGGTCAAGGAGGGTAAACATTATGATTATCTGGCTCGTCTGACAAGGACGGGTCTATAAATGGAATAGTTGTGTTGGACTGGTTACATAGTTTGTTGATAGAACACTCTGCCTTGCAGGCAGTCATTGTACTTTCCCTCATCTCCGCCATCGGATTGGGACTGGGGAAGATACGGGTGATGGGTGTCTCCTTGGGAGTGACATTCGTCTTTTTTGTCGGCATTCTGGCCGGGCATTGGGGACTCTCCATTGACCCGCAGATGCTGAATTATGCCGAAAGTTTCGGACTGGTTATTTTTGTCTACGCCTTGGGTCTTCAGGTAGGACCCGGCTTCTTCAGCTCGTTTCGTAGCGGTGGCATGCAGCTGAATATGCTGGCTGCCGGTGTCGTGCTGGTAGGTACGTTGCTCGCTTTGTTGGGCAGTACCCTGCTTCCCATACCGCTGCCCGAAATGGTAGGTATCCTATGCGGTGCTACCACCAATACGCCGGCGCTGGGTGCAGCCCAGCAGACGTTGAAGCAGATGGGACTGGAAGCCGGTATGCCGGCCTTGGGATGTGCGGTGACCTATCCGTTGGGTGTGGTGGGTGTGATACTGGCCATGATGGTCATCCGCAGGCTCTTTGTCCGCGACGAAGACCTGAAGGTAGAGGAGAAAGAGAAGGCCAACCAGCCGTATATAGCTGCTTTCCATGTACACAATCCGGCCATCTTCAACAAAAGCATCAGGGAAATTGCCGAACTGAGCTATACCAAGTTCGTGATATCCAGGCTGTGGCGCGACGGCAAGGTGAGCATACCCACTTCAGAAATGGTGATTCGTGAGGGCGACCGTCTGCTGGTAGTCACTTCCGAACGCTATGCACCCTCTCTGACGGTGCTGTTCGGCGAACAGGAACATACCGATTGGAATCAGAAGGACATTGACTGGAATGCCATTGACAGCCAGCTGGTGTCGCAGCGCATCGTGGTGACACGTCCTGAATTGAACGGCAAGAAGCTGGGTTCTCTCCACCTGCGCAACCATTACGGCATCAACATCAGCCGTGTCTATCGCAGTGGCGTGCAGCTGTTGGCCACTGCCGAGCTGACCTTGCAGCTGGGCGACCGCCTGACCGTAGTAGGCGAAGCGGCAGCCATACAGAACGTGGAGCGTGTACTCGGCAATGCCGTGAAGAGCCTGAAGGAACCCAATCTGGTGGCTGTCTTTGTAGGCATCGTGCTGGGACTCATATTGGGAGCCACACCCATCTCCTTGCCGGGCATGGGCACACCTGTCAAGCTGGGATTGGCCGGTGGCCCCATCATGGTGGGCATTCTGATAGGTACCTTCGGTCCTCGGATGCACATGGTGACGTATACCACCCGTAGCGCCAATCTGATGCTTCGTGCATTGGGACTATCACTCTACCTGGCTTGTCTGGGACTGGATGCCGGTGTCCACTTCTTCGAGACCGTCTTCCGTCCCGAGGGGGCTATGTGGATTGGGGTGGGCTTCCTGCTTACCTTTGTGCCAGTGGTCGTCATGGGTTTGCTGGCCTTCCGTTACCTGAAGGTAGATTTCGGATCTACCACCGGCATGTTGTGCGGAAGCATGGCCAATCCGATGGCACTGACCTACGCCAACGATACCATACCGGGAGACAATCCCTCGGTAGCCTATGCCACGGTCTATCCCTTCTGCATGTTTCTGCGCGTCATCATCGCCCAGTTGCTGCTGATGTTTCTGCTGGGGTAGTGCGAGGCAACAGTTTTGAATAGATAAACGAACATTAAAATACAAGAAGAGAAATGGGAAATATCACTCCGGAAAGTATTGTCAGTGACCTGCGCTATTTGCAGTTGTTGTCACGTAGCTTCCCTACTATCGCAGATGCAAGTACGGAAATCATCAATTTGGAAGCCATCCTGAATCTGCCTAAGGGTACAGAACACTTCCTCTCCGATGTCCATGGAGAGTACGAGGCCTTCCAACATGTGCTGAAGAACGCTTCGGGCGCAGTGAAACGCAAGGTGAACGAGATATTCGGCAATACGCTGCGCGAGGCCGAAAAGAAAGAGCTGTGTACGCTCATCTACTATCCGGAGGAGAAACTCCGTTTGGTGAAGGAGTATGAGACGGATATCGACGACTGGTACCTCATTACGCTGAACCAGCTGGTCAAGGTGTGTCAGAATGTCTCCTCCAAATATACCCGTTCCAAGGTGCGCAAGGCATTGCCCAAGGACTTCTCTTACATCCTGCAAGAACTGTTGCACGAGTCCAACATCGACCCCAACAAGCATGCTTACATCAATGTCATCATCAGCACCATCATCTCCACCAAGCGTGCCGATGACTTTATCATAGCCATGTGCAACCTGATACAGCGTCTCACCATCGACTCGCTGCACATCGTGGGCGACATCTACGACCGCGGTCCCGGTGCGCACATCATCATGGATCTGCTCTGCGACTATCACAACTTTGACATCCAATGGGGCAATCACGACATCCTGTGGATGGGAGCCGCGTCGGGCAACGAGGCCTGTATGGCCAATGTCATTCGCCTCTCCATGCGTTATGCCAACCTCTCTACGCTGGAGGACGGCTATGGCATCAATCTGTTGCCGCTGGCCACCTTTGCCATGGAAACCTACGCCAACGATCCCTGTACTATCTTTGCTCCCAAGATGGACTTCTCGGACGGCAACTACAATGAGAAGACATTGCGCCTCATCACCCAGATGCACAAAGCCATCACCATCATACAGCTGAAGCTGGAGGCCGAAATCATCAGCCGTCGGCCGGAGTTCGGCATGGAGAAGCGTCGGCTGCTCCATCTGATTGACTATGAGCGGGGTCTCTTCTGCTACGAGGGCAAGGAATATCCGCTGCGCGATACCAACTTCCCCACCATCGACCCAGCCGATCCCTATCGGCTGACGGACGAGGAGCGCGAGCTGATGACCAAGATTCACGCCTCCTTCATGAACAGCGAGAAGATGAAGAAGCACATGCGTTGCCTCTTCACCTACGGCGGTATGTTTACCGTATGCAACAGCAACCTGCTCTATCACGCCTCTATGCCGTTGAACGAGGACGGCAGCTTCAAGCATGTCCGCATCGGGAAGAAGGAGTATTGGGGACGCAAGCTGTTGCTGAAGACCGACCAGCTGATGCGCACGGCCTACTTTGATGAAGAGGGTGAGGAGAAGAATTTTGCCTTGGACTACGTCTGGTACATGTGGTGCGGCCCCGATGCCCCCTCGTACGACAAGGACAAGATGGCTACCTTCGAACGCTACTTCGTGGCCGACAAGGAGCTGAGCAAGGAGACCAAGGGATACTACTATGCGTTGCGCAATCGGGTAGATATATGCGACCAGATACTGCGTGAGTTCGGTGTAGAACCCGGTCCGCATTCCCACATCATCAACGGACACGTGCCGGTGAAGACCATCAAGGGGGAAAAGCCGATAAAGGCGGACGGCAAGCTGCTGGTGATTGACGGAGGGTTCTCGAAGGCATACCAGCCCGAGACCGGCATTGCGGGCTATACGTTGGTCTACCACAGCCACGGCCTGCAACTGGTACAGCACCAACCCTTTGAAAGCACGCAGAAGGCCATTGAGGAGGGGCAGGACATCAAGTCTACCACCATTCTGGTGGACTACAGCACGCAACGGGTATTGGTGAAACATACCGACAAGGGGCGTGAGCTGGTTACCCAGATTGCCGACCTCAACAAACTGCTGGTTGCCTACCGAACCGGTTTCATCAAGGAGAAGGAGTAGGGGACGCAGTGTATATTTTCCAATTCCTCAAGTCCGAAATAGAAACGGACAGAATTGCATAAACAACGTAAATGCACACTCCGCCAGATGTTTATACGAACATCTGGCGGAGAAAAGGGTTTTTGTATTTCATCAAATGCCAACTTCCTTATTTGTGTCGGCCCAAGTGTCATTGATGCTGATGGAGAATGACTGGCTCACATTCACACTGAACTTGCCGTTGATGTTGGTCACGTAGTTGGCCTGTACGGGTACGTTGGTGATGCTCTTTTCGGCTTCGCTGTTATACTTCACTTTGAAGTCACTGAGATAGTTCTCACCTGAATTAGCCAACAGTAGGAATTCGCCCACTTTGGTGGGATTAGCTACTGTGCCTTCGATGACGTTTGCAAAAGATATTGTTTTGGTGAGCGTTCCCGAATTGATACCATTTCCTGTAGATACATTGAAGTCCTTGAAACCGTTGTAGGTCACCGTGATGGAACCTGCTACCAATCGGTCGGTTTCATTCAAAGCCACTTTTGCCACAGCACGGCTGAGCGTGACGTTGATTGTACCTCCATCGGTGACGGTGATACCCTGCTTGGCATAGAAGGCTTCCACTTCGGTGGCTGCATCTTGCAGAACTACGCTTTTCAGGTTTGTGGCATTGTAGTTAGCACTGCCATAGTCCGCCCAGAAGAGGCAGGTGTATTTGCCTTGGTCCAATCGAACGGAGAAGGTACTCTGGTCGAAGACCGTTTCTGCCACCACCTTGTTCGTACCCGTCTCATCATAGATAGCCATCACATAGCGCAAGCCGTCGGCTGTGGCACGTGTCTGCTCCAGTCCGTCGGCAGAGAGCGAGAAGGTCACCTGCTGACCACCGTTGCCTTCGATAAGCATATCAACGGCCTCGCTGCACGATGAGAGCATGGTCACGAGCCCCAGCATCCATATAAGAAACTTTTTCATAATCTGTCTTTTTTATTGTTTGTTGGTTACTATTTCGATTCAAAACCATACGTCGTAAACCCCATCCCATTCGGTGTCGATGTGTACGCCTCCGCTATTGGCTCCCGAGGTGAGGAACCTGCCTTTGACGGTAGTGAGCTGATTGCGGCGATAGTCAATCTGCGTGCCGGGGATGCGGCATATCACATTGCCTTGGCTGTCTGAGACGATGACCGTGGCATTGACAAACGAGGTGTTGCCATTGACCAATATCCAGTCGCTGCCAGTTCCAGCTCTGCGGCAGAACCGTCGTAACGACTGAGCGAGCCGCTGTAGGTAATGCCAACCACGGCATCGTTGGGCTTCTCGGTCGATACATTGAAGCCCGACGGGAAATAGCCCTCATACTGCACGCTCACTGTCAGTTCCTCGATGGGCGGGAACTCCTGCGGATTGACCTTCCGCATTTTCAGGTATTCGGCTATCTCATCGGCATCTACGATGATGCGGTATTTCGCGAACGGACGTTGAAGCGGCATGGAGAGCGTGGTGCTTTTGTCTGATATCGCAATGCCGCTCTCGTTGCCGTAAGCCGCATCTTTGGCATCGGTGTTAGCCGTGTAGGGTTCGGTGAAGAGGGTCACGGCCTTCAGGCTTTCGGTGTGATAGAAGGCGTCGGCAAGCGGAGCTTCTCCCAAAAATAAGCTGATATTTTGGATTATATTCCAAAAAATCCGACAATTTCAAGGAGGTGCAACTGCTTGTTACCGGCTCTTTACAGCCAAAAAGATGGTATTGCGTCATGAAATGGTGATATGAAGGCATGAAATGGTCATTTCAAGCCATGAAACGATCGTTTCATGCTGCGTTGTGTTTCGTTAAGACGTATGGAGCGGTTGTGAAAGGCACTATTGCACGGTTGCGAAACTGCTGTTTCGGAAACGGGCGTTTCGGAACTTAGATAGCGAAGAGTATTCTGATTGTTGATTACTGATTCATCTTTCTTCATCCATCACCCGTGCACGCACATATATTTTTCGCACGCGCGCGATTGGGAAGAGTAATCAATCATCAACAATCAATAATCAGTAATCAATCATCAATCATCAGCCATCAACTTTTTGTAGTACTGCTGCATGATGTAGAAGCCGAGCTTCTTTTGGCCTTCGGGGGAGATGAGACCCTTGCGGTTGAAGTAATTCTGTACATAGGGCAGGTAGCGGGCCGGCGAACGGAAGTCCATCAGAATCCAGGGAGAGAGACCGGACAGACCGTCAATCTTCTCCAGGTCACGCTTGTTGTCCACCTTCACAATGACGTTGTTCTGTCCCGGCTTCAAGGCCAAGGTGATGTCGAAGTTGAAGGGAGTGAAGCCGCCCACGTGCCGGCCCATCTTGGTGCCGTTGACGTAGACGATGGCTTCGTAGTTCACGGCTCCGAAGTAGAGTACGGTACGCTTGCCCGCCTTGGGCTGATAGTCGAAGGTGCGACGGAACCAGACGGTGCCCTCGTAGAAGAAGAGTTGGTTGTCCTGCGTGTTCCAGTCGCCGGGAATGGCCATCTGCGGACTGGTGTCGAAGTTGTACTCCACCAGGTCGAGTTTGGAACGCTGGTGTGCGTCGCGGAAGAATCCGTAGCGGTCTTCGTTCATCCGGTAGTCGTAGTAGCCACGCTCTTGCACATCCACAATGTAGTGCCACTGTCCGTTCAGCGTCGTGGTGTTTGCTCTGCCATAAATGTTGCTTACCAGGGGAATCTCTTGCGCCTGCATGGCCAGCAAGCTGCCTGCGGTCAGGCAAAGAGCCATAAGTCTGTTTTTCATCATAGATTGAATCGTTTGTTGTTGTACATTCTGCTGCAAAACTATGGTTGTATTCCGAGAAACAACGAACTTTTTTGTATTTTTGTGGCATACTAACGAAACAACGCCCCAACATGGGCGAAGACCAAATGAACAGATAGCGTATGAAGAAGATAATCAATCCGTGGAAGGGAATGCAGGGATACAACTGCTTCGGGTGCTCGCCGGACAATGAGGCAGGGGTGAGAATGGAGTTTTATGAGGACGGTGACGAAGTGGTAAGCATCTGGAAACCCCGTCCTGAGTTTCAAGGGTGGCTCAACACACTGCACGGAGGCATCCAGTCGGTACTGCTCGACGAGATTTGTGGGTGGGTGGTGTTCCGCAAGTTGCAGACGGCAGGAGTCACCTCGAAGATGGAGACCCGATTCCGCAAGTCCATCTCTACCAACGATACACACGTAGTGCTGCGGGCTTCGCTGAAGGAGCAGAAGCGAAACATTGCCCTGATAGAGGCCCGTCTGTACAACAATAAGGGGGAACTGTGTACCGAAGCCACTTGTACCTACTTCACCTATCCGAAGGAGAAGGCAGAGGCTGAGCTATGCTTCCAGCATTGCGACGTAGAGCCTGACGAACTGTTGCCGCTGCTTTGAAACGAGGGACGGGCAATGGTTTCTGTTTCGGAGCATTCGATTGCCTGAATCAGTGAATTTGAAAGTTTTTCTGCACATTTTGTGATAATTGTTTGGATATATCTGCGAAAACACATACTTTTGCCGCACAATTAACGAAAAAAGGAATATGAAGTATATCGTAGCACATCATCATCATCATTATCCTGACGAACAGACTCGGTGGGCGTGATGGTGTATGCACGATGGAAAGATAAAGCATGAGGCTTGCCGATGTCAAAGGTAAGCCTTTTTTGTTTTGATAAAGATAACGAAATAACAGATAGCATGATGTTAAGAATTGCAGTACAAGCCAAAGGTCGTCTGTATGACGAAACGATGTCCTTCCTGGAAGAGTCGGACATCAAACTCAGTGCCATGAAGCGTACGCTGTTGGTACAATCCTCTAACTTCCCGCTGGAGGTCCTCTTCTTGCGCGACGATGATATCCCGCAGTCGGTGGCTACCGGTGTGGCCGATATCGGTATTGTGGGGGAGAATGAGTTCGTAGAACGCAACGAAGATGCCGAAATTGTGAAGCGGCTCGGATTCAGTAAGTGCCGCCTGTCGCTGGCCATGCCCAAGGATGTGGATTATCCCGGTGTGCAGTGGTTTGAGGGACGACGGATAGCCACGTCCTATCCGCATATCCTCTCCAACTTTCTGAAGTCGAAAGGCGTGAAGGCCGAGATACACGTCATCACCGGATCGGTGGAAGTGGCTCCCGGCATTGGGCTGGCCGATGCCATCTTCGACATCGTAAGCTCTGGCTCTACGCTGGTGAGCAACCGTCTGAAGGAGGTAGAGGTGGTGATGAAGTCGGAGGCACTGCTGATAGGCAACCGTCAGCTGAGTGACGAGAAACGTGAGGTGCTGCGCGAACTGCTGTTCCGCATGAATGCGGTGAAGACGGCCGAAGACAAGAAGTATGTGCTGATGAATGTGCCGCAGGGAAAGGTGGACCAGATAGTGGCCATCCTGCCCGGCATGAAGAGCCCCACCGTGATGCCGCTGGCACAACGGGGCTGGTGCTCTGTACACACGGTGCTGGACGAGCAGTGTTTTTGGGAGATTATAGGCAAACTGAAGGCGTTGGGAGCGGAAGGCATCCTGGTGCTGCCCATCGAGAAGATGATATTGTAACGAAAAAGGAAGGAGGAACCAGCGATGATACTAACAATCAATCCTGAACCGGGACAATGGGCCGAACTGCTGAAGCGTCCCACCCTGGAGACCGAGAATCTGTTTGATACCGTGCGGGGCATCATCGACCGGGTACGTGCCGAGGGCGACCGTGCCGTGCTGGCTTACGAAGCGCAGTTTGACAAGGTATGCCTTACTACATTGGCCGTGACCGAAGAGGAGATGCAGCAGGCCGAAGCCAGCCTGGACGATACGCTGAAGCAGGCCATCCGGCTGGCCCGGCAGAACATAGAGACGTTTCACCAGGCGCAGCGTTTTCAGAGCCGAAAGGTGGAGACGCAACCCGGGGTGACCTGCTGGCAGCGGGCTGTCCCCATCGAAAGGGTGGGGCTCTACATACCCGGTGGCACGGCCCCCCTCTTCTCCACCGTACTGATGCTGGCGGTGCCCGCCCGCATCGCCGGCTGTGGTGAGGTGGTGCTTTGTACGCCGCCGGGACGCGACGGATGTGTACACCCCGCCGTGCTGTTTGCCGCCAAAGAGGCCGGCGTGAGCCGTATCTTCAAGGCCGGAGGGGTACAGGCCATCGCAGCCATGGCATACGGGACGGAGAGCATTCCCAAGGTGTATAAGATTTTCGGCCCGGGCAATCAGTATGTCACGGCTGCCAAGCAGTTGGTGAGCCTGCGCGATGTAGCCATCGACATGCCGGCAGGTCCCTCGGAAGTGGAGGTGCTGGCCGACGACACGGCCAATCCCGTGTTTGTGGCAGCCGACCTGTTGAGCCAGGCCGAACACGGGACGGACAGTCAGGCCGTGCTGATAACCACCTCGCTCCGTCTGATGCAGGCGGTGAAGGAGGAGGTGGAACGTCAGCTGGAGCTGTTGCCCCGCAAGGAGATTGCCCGAAAGGCACTGGAACAGAGCAAGCTGATAGTGGTGCCCGATAGGGAGACGGCCCTGCGGATGACCAATGCCTATGCGCCGGAGCACCTCATCATAGAGACTGCCGACTACGAGCAGGTGGCCGACCGCGTGGTGAATGCCGGGTCGGTGTTCCTGGGACCACTCACGCCGGAGAGTGCAGGCGACTATGCTTCGGGTACCAACCACACCCTGCCTACCAATGGATATGCACGTGCCTATAGCGGTGTCAGTCTGGACAGCTTCATCCGCAAGATTACCTTTCAGGAAATCCGTCCCGACGGCCTGCGTGCCATCGGCCCGGCCATCGAGGTGATGGCGGCCAACGAACAGCTGGATGCACACCGCCGGGCAGTGACCGTGCGATTGGCGACTATCAATAACAACTCATAAACAACACGAACTATGCGACCACTGGAACAACTGACCCGCCCCAACGTGTGGCGGCTGAAACCCTACGCATCGGCACGCGACGAGTACAACGGAGCCGACGCAACTGTCTTTCTGGATGCCAACGAGAATCCCTATAACGTGCCACACAACCGCTATCCCGACCCGTTGCAGCGGGAGGTGAAACGGATATTGGCTCCCATCAAACGGCTGCCTGTGGAGTCCATCTTCCTGGGCAACGGAAGTGATGAGGCCATCGACCTGCTGATGCGTGCCTTCTGCTGTCCCGCTGTGGACAATGTAGTGGCCATCGACCCTACCTACGGTATGTATCAGGTCTGTGCCGAGGTGAACGATGTGGCTTATCGGAAGGTGCCGTTAGAGGAGGACTTCTCCTTCAGGGCCGACAAGCTGCTGGCTGCAGCCGATGAGCACACCAAGCTCATCTTCCTCTGCTCGCCCAACAACCCGACGGGCAACGACCTGTCCCGCCCCGAGATAGAACGGCTGATAGAGCGGTTTGAGGGGTTGGTGGTGCTGGACGAAGCCTACAACGACTTCTCCGAGGCTCCCTCCTTCCTCTCCGAACTGCCCCGGTACCCCAATCTGGTGGTGCTGCAGACCTTCTCAAAGGCGTGGGGATGTGCGGCTATCCGTCTGGGCATGGCTTTTGCTTCGCCTGACATCATCGCCATCCTGAACAAGATAAAGTATCCCTACAACGTGAACGAGCTGACCCAGCGACAGGCCATGGAGATGCTGCACCGTCATTACGAAATCGCGCAGTGGGTGGGGACCCTGAAGGAGGAACGGAGCCGGTTGGGAGCAGAGCTGGCCAAGCTGCCTTGTACGGTAAAGCTCTTCCCTTCGGATGCCAACTTCTTTCTGGTGCGTGTCACCGATGCCGTGCGCATCTATCGCTACTTAGTGGGCAAGGGCATCATTGTGCGCAACCGTCACAATGTGACACTCTGCGGCAACTGCCTCCGCATTACGGTAGGCACCCGGCCGGAGAACGAGCAGCTGTTAGAGGCCCTCAGGCAATACGATGCCTGACGCAAAATATCCCTACGCAAGTATATGTAACGAAATGAAAAAAAAGGAATGAAAAAGATACTGTTTATTGACCGTGACGGTACGCTCGTCATCGAGCCTCCTACGGACTACCAGCTGGACTCGCTGGAGAAACTGGAGTTCTATCCAAAGGTGATGCGCAACCTGGGCTTCATCCGCAGCAAGCTGGACTTTGAATTTGTGATGGTGACCAATCAGGATGGGCTGGGCACCTCCTCCTTTCCGGAAGAGACCTTCTGGCCGGCCCACAACCTGATGCTGAAGACACTGGCCGGCGAAGGCATCACCTTTGACGACATCTGCATAGACCGCAGTATGCCTGCCGACAACGCTCCCACACGCAAACCGCGCACGGGGATGCTGACTCGTTATCTGGAGAATCCGGACTATGACTTGGCTGGAAGCTACGTCATAGGTGATCGCCGTACCGACGTGGAACTGGCACGCAACCTGGGCTGCCGGGCCATCCTGCTGCAGGACGACACGTCGTGTCTGCAGGCAGAAGGAGGAGAGGGCAGTGCCACGGCGGACGAACTGCGTGCGGTCTGTGCGCTGGCCACTGCCGACTGGGACCGCGTGGCGGAATTCCTCTTTGCCGGTGAACGTACGGCGGAGGTGCGCCGTACCACCAAGGAGACCGACGTGTTCATCCGGCTGAATCTGGACGGGCACGGCCGGTGCGACATCCAGACGGGTTTGGGATTCTTCGACCACATGCTGGAGCAGATAGGCAAGCACGGCATGATGGACCTCACCATCCACACCAAGGGCGACCTCTATGTGGATGAGCATCACACCATTGAAGATACGGGTATTGCACTGGGCGAATGCCTGCTGCAGGCTTTAGGTGACAAGCGCGGAATAG
>SAMEA3663297__coassemble_601_pt1 | contig 17872 bp, 13 predicted proteins | sample SAMEA3663297__metabat2_low_PE_003 | metagenome-assembled genome bin SAMEA3663297 (sample SAMEA3663297) | pig gut metagenome | biome: pig gut; feature: pig-associated habitat; material: faeces | place: China | collected 2013
GAACCAATATACTCATGACCACTTGATTTTATTAGCGAGAAACGTATTACCTTTGCAGCGTCAAACTTCGACACCACCTCGGAGTTGACGCTGCAATTTTTTGGTGGGGTAGAACAATCAGCATACTATGAAACAGGCAACAAACAACAGCAAGGACACCATGAACAAGAAAGTAAACCAAAAGCAGACCGTGAAAAGGAAGAAGGCAGAAGACAATGCTCGCCGTAAGGTCAACAAGAGTTGGGTGAAGGTAGAGTACACTCCACGATACCACTCAGCTTCAGCAAGATATATGTGTGATACCATCACAAGGAAGATTGAGATAGAAGTTCTTGACGGCATTCTTCTCAACCTCAGCATCAAGAATCAGGCGAAGTCACCGAGCGTTCAGAACCGCATACTAAGACGAAGCGTCGAGAAGCGTCAGGCTCAGGCAAACCACAAGAAATTTGGCCGCACAGAAGACCTCACTTCAATACATATTTCCATTACTGGCACAAGCCGTTGCATGGAAGCTATCCGCAAGAAAAGGTTTGCTGCATAGCCTAACAGAGGACATCGTATTGGTTCCAAATTAAGAGGAACCAATACACTTGGAAAAAGCTTAGGCAGGACTATAAAAACACTATAACTTTGCATTGCAATTTCGAGAGAGTTGGTTTTGTTTACACATTATTTCTTTATCACAACAGAGGTGGCGGCCTATTCCGCTAAACAGAAAACAAAAATCTAACGACTATGAGCACAACACTCGCACTCGTTGCCGCAAAGGCACTCCCAGCCCTCTCGGGCAGTTCTCTCACCTACAACCCTGAGAAGAACGTGTACCTCACCCTTGGTTATACCAGCGCAGCTGGCAACACCTACTACAAGGCAATCCGCCTCTCTAACCGACTGGCCGTGTACTACCACATAGGTGTAGGCTACGCTCACACCTTCCTAAACGGCATCACGCTTTTCGCATGGAACGGACAGAAGGCAAACATCATCGCACAGAAGTTCTGGGGCGGCTGTAACTGGAGATGCTTCAACGAGCACACAGCCAAAGAGGAGAGCATCATCATGCTGAAGGACTTCCTCGCTGGACAGGCAAAAGCTATGGGAAGTGTCATCGCTGACAGTCAGCTGCTCGCCTTCTCCAGAAACATGATCGAGGAAACTCAGCAGAAGTTGCTCCGATAACTCGGGAAGACAGAGAGAAATAACGACCAAAGTTGTAAACCAAGAAAAACAGGCAAGAAGATGGCATCACTTACAAAAGCGATCAACAAAGACTTGTTCGACAAGATTCTGCCAACGTTCGGCAACCCAAGAGTTCACGTTCCTGTGTGGGACGAAGGGCAGAAGATGTTCCTCTGCGAGGAATACGAGAGTGGCAACGGGCACCGATACTATAAAGGCGTGCGATTCTGTGACCGCATTGTCATAGTAGAGAAGGTAGGACTTTACCACACTTGGACTTACATTGACGGCATCGAGGTCTATGCCTTCAACGGCAAAAGACTTGAACTCGTTCAGAAGCGCGACTACGACAAGACGTTCCGCAACGAAGAGTTCATCCGCCAGGAGTCGGAAACTATGGTGCGCAACTACTTCGAAGGTGTTCTGAAGGCACAGAGGTCATCCATGCCAAAGGAACAACTCGAAGCATACGCCAAAGGCATCATCGAAGGCTGCTACAAGAGCTTCCTCGACAGCGACTTCAACATACGTCTCACCCAAATCCTCCCGCAAATCGAACAGAAGTAGGACATGCAGAACACACAGATAGACTCACAGAACCACGAACAGCAGCTTGCATACGAGCTTGTTGCCAACACAAACTCCAGCTTCTTCCTCACAGGACGTGCTGGTACGGGTAAGACAACTTTCCTTCACAACGTGCAGAAGTTGGTGGGGAAGCAGTTCATCACCCTTGCGCCAACAGGAGTAGCAGCCATCCTTGCGGGTGGTGACACTATCCACTCTTTCTTCGGTCTTCCAATGGAGGTTTGCACTCCTGGCACCTGCGGAAAGATGAACGAGGCAAGAATCCTTACCCTCCTCCATGCAGACACCATCATCATTGATGAGGTGTCTATGGTAAGATGCGATGTGATGGATGCCATTGACTACACCATGCGCAAGGCACTTAGGAACAACATGCCATTCGGAGGTAAGCAGATGATTTTCGTAGGCGACATGTTCCAACTGCCACCTGTAGTGAAGCAAGGACCTGAGAAAGACCTGCTGAAGGATTTGTATCGTACAGATGACTTTTTCTTCTACAAGTCGGATGCCATCAAGCGCATGCGGCTCGTAAAGATAGAGTTCCAAAAGGTATATCGTCAGGATGATGAGCACTTTCTTCACATCCTGGAGAATGTGCGCATGAACAAGGTGACCCCAGAGGACATCATGCACCTTAATAGTCGTGTACGCGTACCAAGCGAAGAAGATGGTGCGGTCATCACCTTGGCATCCATCAATAAAACGGCAGACAAGATCAACCTTCAACGACTAGAGGAGATCGAAGCAGAGGAGTTCGTGTACGAAGGAACGGTGGATGGTTCCTTTGAGGAGAAACGTTTCCCTGTGGATTTGAAACTTCGCTTGAAGGTTGGCGCACAGGTGATGTTCACACGCAACGACCAGCAGAAGCGTTGGGCAAATGGTACGCTCGGAAAGGTGACCAAGCTCACCAAAGACGAGATAAGCGTCACGCTCAACAATGGTGAGACATACGTTGTGCCTTGTTGCTCATGGGAATCGTACAGCTACGACTACAACAAGGAAGAACGCAAGATGAAGAAGGAGCTGACCGGCACCTTCACGCAGTTTCCTCTGAAGTTGGCATGGGCGATAACTGTACACAAGAGCCAGGGCATGACCTTCGACAAACTCTCGCTTGACCTGAGTCGAGGCATGTTTGCAGCAGGTCAGCTGTATGTGGCACTCAGCCGTGTGCGTACTTTGGATGGTCTTTACCTCTCCAAGAACATCATCCCTCAGTATGCCCACACCAGTCGTGAAGTTCTCACTTACGCAAGCGAGTACAACAACGAGCAGCAGATTGGTAACGAGATTGAGAGCGGAAAGGCTGTCTATGGAGCCCTTCAGCAGAACGACTACGATGAGGCTGCTAAGCAGTACCTGATGCTCGTGGCAAAGAAAGCAGAAGATGGCGACTTCAAGGAGGCAATGCAACAGGCAAAGCGTTTTCTAGACATACTGGTGTGTGACGAACACCTGTATGGAACGATAGAGGGTGTTCCCGAAAGCCTTCTTCACACAAACCATTGGGCTCCGAAGTTCATTGCTGCCATGCTGAGTCTTTACACTCAGAAATACGAAGATGCCTTGGCTCTCATCGGCGAGGTTCTAAAAGGACATCAATGTGCAGAGGCTCTGTACATTAAATCACGTGCCTTGGCAAAGCTTGAACGCTACACAGAAGCAGACGAAACCAACTGCCAGCTGGCGAACGTGTTCGAGATGGCAACACCTGACGCGAAGGTGCTCTTCATGATTGCCATGCTCAATGAGATGCATATAGGCGACCCGGGACTTGACCTCATGCGAAAGCTGGTGGAAGCACGCCCAAAGTACGACCTTGGCATCCTTGCCTTGCGCACGTTGATGCAGAGCCATGGTTTGCAGCTCGAAAAATTATCGGATAACAACTGCGAGTTGGTGGATCTCTTCAACTCTGACGCCACAGAAGAGGAGTTCCTTGTCCAACTGAAGGTTTGTCGCGAAAAAGCGCCAAAGGCAATTGCTTACCTGATTCGTCGAATTAAGAAGCAGGAGTTCAACGATGTATTTATAAAGCAAAGGATTTATGAAACATGAAACTAAACATCTGCGTCGTGCGCAGATTATCAGAAATGCTATTCTGAAAAGTCAGGCTGTAGCCTGTGCACTCGTTCTCTTCTCTCTAATCGCATTCACATCCTGCCAGGATGATGACGATTTCCAGGACTATACCGATTATATCACAGACTCGTGGAGTACGGAAGAAATAGACCTGATTACCCACCAGCCCACCGGCAACCCCGGTAGCTACACCTGGACCTTCAAGGCAGATGGCACAGGCTTGTGGGTGAACAGCCAAGGGAGCAGTCCTACCTATACACCCTACATCATGAGTGAGTTCCGCTATACGGTAAAGGAGTATGGCGGTGAGACCGGCCTGTGGTATGACTTCTGTATCGACTTCACCTTTCTTAAGGAGAACGGCGATACAGATTGGGATGAGCGTCTCTATCTCAAGAAAAGAGGCAAGAACTGCTGTGAGATGTACAACGAAGGTCACGCTCTGTTCAGCATCCTCCATAGGAAATAGAAATGCGCGTCCGTGGCCATGTCGGGCGCCTTGTTCATTCTGTGTGGACTCTATTGGGTCGGTAAGGGGAAGAAATAGTTATACACCCGTTATATCCATATCCTTCATGCAGACTTCCATAAAATATGCTGACTAAGCTCTATCTACGGGAATATCGTAGTTTTTAATATTATTTAGTCTCTTATATTTGTGATGTTTACGATATATTCGTAGTTTTGCGGTAGTAAAACTAAAGTCGTATGAGTATGGAGAAACTGACCAAACAAGAGGAAGAGGTGATGCGATGCATCTGGGAACTGAAGAACTGCTGCGTGAAGGATATTTTGGGTTGTATGGACAATCCGAAACCGCCTTATACCACATTGGCTTCGGTCGTGAAAAATCTGGAGCGGAAAGGGTTTGTCAAAGCCTTGCAAAAAGGCAATACCTATTATTACTATCCGCGTGTAGAGAAGAGTGACTACAAGCGCAACTTCATGTCACGATTCGTCAACGACTATTTTGCCAACTCCTACAAAGAGATGGTGACCTTTTTTGCCCGCGAACAGAAAATCAGTGCCGAGGAGCTGAAGGAGATTCTCCGCAGCATGGAGCAAGATGACAAGGACTGAATGCCATGGATACGATGACGACCTACCTGCTGAAAGTCAATCTGGTATGTACGTTGCTCTTTGGACTCTACATGCTGTTGCTGCGCTGTGATACCTTCTTCCGTTGGAAGCGTTTCACCCTTATGGGTATCTATGCTGCAGGTTGGCTTCTTCCGTTGGCACAACCGAACCTGTGGCACGAGGGGAATGAGGCCGTGGCCTCATTCTGCATCAATATGGGGCTCATCGACTTGTCGGTTGCTCCCCCTGCTGCTACGGAAAAGGGAGTGTGGCTCTCTATGGCCTGGAGCGAACTGCTGCTTTGGGGAGGCTATCTTGCTGGAATAATCTTTCTGTTAATACGGTTCTTCGTGCAACTTGCAGCCATCTGCCGTCTACGGGTCCGCAGTGCTACACGCTATATGAAAGGGATAAAGCTCTATGTGCCCCAGAGGCCACAGACGCCTTTCTCCTTCTTCGGCTGGATTTTCATGCATCCCTCGCTGCATACCCCCGAGGAGCAAGAGGAGATACTGGATCACGAACTGGCCCATGTGCGGCAGCATCACTCCGTTGATGTATTGCTCAGCGAACTACACTGCATCGTCTGTTGGTTCAACCCCATCGTTTGGTTGATGAAGCGCGAAGTACGCAGCAATCTGGAATATCTGGCCGATGCGCATGTGTTAGCTCGGGGGTACAACCGCAAGCTGTACCAGGTTCATATGTTGGCACTTTCCTGTCCCATGGCTCTTTCCAGCCTCTATAATCACTTCAATGTTTCACCCCTAAAAAGACGAATCAATATGATGAACAAGAAAAGAAGCTGCAGGGCAGGCTATCTGAAGTGTTTGTTCTTCTTGCCCCTGTGCGTCCTGATGTCGCTGGTAATCAATGCCGATGTATGGGCTGTAAAAGCTGCTCAACAGGAGAAAAAACGGGTGACTTCCGCAGCACAACGCACCGATAAGGTGGTGGTGATGAAGGAGCCGATACCCACTGCCGATAAACGGATGAAGAAAGGCACCGACGGTGTATATGACGTGGTGGAGGAGATGCCGCAATTCCCCGGAGGGTATGATGCCTTGCTGGAATTCCTGATGACGAACACGAACTATCCTGCTGAGGCCATGGCCAAAGGGATGCAGGGTCGTGTGGTGGTGCAGTTTGTCGTCAACAAAGAGGGGTGTCTTCAAGACGTACAACTGCTGCGTAGGGTGGATTCGCTGCTCGATGAGGAGGCCCTCCGTGTAGTGAATTCCATGCCCCGATGGAGACCCGGCAAGCAGAAAGGGCAACCGGTGAATGTGCAGTACACGCTTCCTGTGGTGTTCAGCCTGCAAGGCAAAGTCCAAGAGAAGATATAAGACACATGCTAAATTATCCCCCAGTCCAATTCCAATCACATTGTTGTATGAACCGTATTGTTTTTCTTTTCATAATCCTGTTTGTCACGCTGCCGGCTTATCCCTGTGTACAGCAGGCTGTAGACACGACTCTGACCTGGCAGCAGCACTACGAGGAGGCGCAGCGTTGCGAACGTCGCTCCTCGGTGGGGCGTGCGCTTGCTCACTACGAAACGGCCCTGCAGCTTCATCCGACGGATACCATTCGTCGTGACATCTCCCGCTGTCTTTTCCAGCGAGGTTACTTCAGACAGAGTATCTGCCTGAGCCAACAGCTGCTCTATCCCGACTCGCTGGACGAAGACCTGCAACAGATAGCTCGCGGCTACGAAAAGATAGAGAAGCTGGACTCTGCCAATGTATATCGCAAAATCGTGGCCGAACGCGATGTGGAGAACTACAGCAACACCTTCACGTTGGCACAGAACTACCTCAAGCTGAACGAACCTGTCTATGCCATCTATTATCTGGAAAACTATGCACTGAACGATTCCACCAACCTTATCATCAACGCGCTGCGAGCCTATACCTACTACGAGATGCAGGTTTATGAGTCGGCCATCGCCCTCTACGAGGAGGTGATAGCGGCAGGCAATGACGATGCAAGCAATAACTATTACCTCGGCATGAGCTACCTCCGCTCACAAGAGGACGGTGCCCTTTGGAAAGCGCACGAACGGCTGAAGCACGCCTGCGAACTGAGTCAGGGAAGCAACGCCATCATACTGGGGCAACTGGGTATGTTGCGCTGCCAGATGGGGGATAAAGAGCAGGGGATAGCCGACATCAAGGAGGCGATTGCCAAACTGCAACCCGACCCGCAACTTCTTACCACCCTGTGGGGGACGCTGGGAGATACCCATACTATGTATCGTGATTTCAAGGCGGCCCTGCCCTGCTACGAGAAGGTGCTGGAGCTGAATCCCACCAAGTGGAAATACCTCTATCAGATTGCCTATACCTACTACATGATGCACGACGAGGCCAACGAAGAACGCTACACACGCCGGTTTGTGGAAGCCGTCAGGAAGAGTGGAGAGGAACAAAAATACACCAAGCTCCTCACCGAGGCGGAGGAGCGGCTGAAAGCGTTGAAGGTAGAACGTTTCTTCCGCGGCGAATAATTCCGAGCCTGTACCGCCCCTCCTATACGTCATCAGGCTTCGAATTTTGAAGGATTCCAACTTTTCCCCACTCTTTTCCCTGTGCCTTCCACAGATTTCCCCATTTCCTGTCATTTCCCGGTGTCCTTTGCAGGGAAAATTTGGAGAAAGGTAAGAGGCAGAAGCATCTTTGTATCGCCAAAAGCATTGTGAGGAAATGAAGAGAATTTGCAGATAAAGGCTGCACCCTGCACCAATGGCGCACAAGTTGCTGTATAATTAGAAGTTATAAGCATTCTTCTACAAGAAAGCCTACACCACTCTACATCACCCCACACCTGCAGGAGACAATATGTTTAACCAAAAGAATTGTTAGCTTATGAGTCAAAAAGAGTGCGTGAACGAGTTGTCAGCTATGACACAAAATCAGAAGGCCGTCTACGAAGTAGAGAGCTATCTGGAAGAGAAGTATGAATTTCGTAAAAACATACTTAGCGGCAAAACGGAGGTGAAAGAGAATCCGTGCGAAGTATGGTACAGCATGACGGAAGAACGGTTGAACTCCATCGTCCGTAGGGCTAAAAAAGAGGGAATCGGAGGAAATAAATCTCCGCGCAAAGAGATTGAGGAATACATCCTGTCAGATGCTGTAGAGGTATTCAATCCCATAGAAAACTATCTGAAGGGATTACCCCAATGGGACGGAAAGAATCATGTAGCCCATCTTTTCAGCCGTCTGCCCGGAATCACCTCCGAACATCTGGGATGGTGTGCCACGTGGCTACGGTCGGCCGTAGCACATTGGCTGCATCTGGATACACAGCATGGCAACGAGTGTGTACCTATCCTCATCGGAGCTCAAGGGTGCGGCAAGAGTACGTTTGTCTATCGGTTGTTACCTCCGGAATTGCGTGTCTACTATCTGGACCACATCAATTTCAGCAACAAATTCGATAGTGACATGGCTTTGACACACAATCTGTTGGTAAACATTGACGAATTTGCCAACATGAAAGAGTCGCAACAGGGAAAGCTGAAGCAGACCCTTTCGCGCGTCAAGGTGAACGGACGCCCCATCTTCGGCAGATGTCAGGAAGAGAGGTTGCGCTTTGCTTCATTTATTGCCACCACCAACAATCCACGCCCTCTCTGTGACCCGACCGGCAGCCGTCGATTCCTCTGCCTGCGCATTGCCGATGGAGGGTTGATAGACAATCAGGCATCAATCGATTATCCGCAACTCTACGCGCAGGTCATGTATGAACTGTGTACGCAGCAAACACCCTATTGGTTCAGCAACGAGGAGACGGCACGCATACAAAAGGCGAACGCCCCTTATCAGCAAACGGAAAATCTGGAAGTGATGCTCAACGCTTGTCTGCGCATACCGGCAGAAAACGAGCAGGGCGACTGGATGAAAATGGGTGACATCTGCGAACGACTGCTGATGCAATATCCCTATCTGCCGGTCGGGAATGGAACCAAAGTAAGAATCGGGCAATCGCTGAAGAGCTTAGGATGCCAAACCAAACGCACCAAAGCCGGGCAAACCTATCAGTTGATTGCCCTACAAGGATGATATGAGGTGTAGGGTGATGTAGGAGCCGAATAGGTCTGTACGAACTCATCTCGTTTGTAATCAGTTACTTGAACGGCTTTGGTGTAGGATGTAGGGTAAAACGCACCATCCAGGCACTTCCATCAACCCGACAACCGACTCCGAATCCACTGTCAGTAGGCTGACAGTGGTACTGCAGTACGCTGACAGTGAGGCTGCAAGCGGATGAAAACAGACTGTCAACGGCGTGACAGCTACCCGAATACCTATATGATGCAATTGTTTAACTAAAACCAAAAGAAGATGAAAGAGCATATTGTTTGTCCGATAAAAAGTTGTAAGATGAGCGGCCAGTGTGTCCGTTACAAACGATTTCAAGAAGCAGAAGAGGATGCCGAAAGTTACGAGACCTTGAATCCGAAAAAGCTGAAACCCGACGAACAGGGATGTGAACATCGGCTGGTAAGTCAGCAATGGCGAATGGCATACGGCTTCTGTAACCTGTATCAGACGTTGCCGGTAAGTGCAGCCAGCCGTTTCTACACAGAGCTGCCGTTCAGCAGTGAGACGAAGTACTACCGATACAAACGGGGAGCGTATCCCATCGAACCGCTTCTTCAGGAACAGCTGTTGGAAATATTCCGTAAGAAAGGCGGCAATCCGTCGGTCGGGTTCGATCGCTATCAGTATCAGGAGGTTCTTGTCAGACCTTCCGATAATCCTCTTCCATGTCAATAATGATACGCAGCATGTGGTCGCACAGGTGGGGCGACCACTTCTTTTTGTTGTTCATGCTCCGGTAATACTGGTAGCTCTGTTGGGTCCAGGCCTTATAATCCCGCTGTGTGAAATAGCCGTTATACTCGCGCAAGGTATCACCCGAGAACCTGATATGTTCGTCGACACAGGCAAACCAGTCGGGATGCATCATCTGACGGGCAAAGCCTTCGAACGAAGGGTCTGCAATGAGATTGTGATGCTTCAGCACACACCACAAGGCAAACCAATGGTTCTTGCGTTTGATGTGTCGGATCATCTGCCCGATACACTCCTTTAGCCGGTGCATATCAATGGCTTTCCCATTAAGGGCCGTCCGAAACACCTCGTTGTAAAGAGGCGGTTCAATAGCCTGGGGATGTTCGATACGATAGATTTCCTGCCCGACGAGCTGCCACTTGGCAACAGCCATCAAGAAGGAATCGAGTTCCTCCTCACTGATGGTCACCCCGGCCTGCAGCAACCCTACGTACTCCTTGGCCATGGCAAGCGGATTGTCGGCATGACGGATAAAGCAGAGTTGCATGTTTTTGGGCACTTCAGCACGTAGCGCCCGACGTGCCAGTTGAAGTTTCTCAACCGTCAACGGACTTCCTGCACAGTCGAACTGCACCCCCTCCCAATAGAGCTCCAACTCGTACCGACCCTTTTCTGATTCGGCACATCGCTGGATACATCCCAAGAAAAGGCGCTCCAACTCTTCGTCCTCCAGACTGCTGCCACACAAGATTTCAGCACGTTGGAAGTGGAACAGCAGATAGGCGGTACGCACAAACAGATTCATCAGATGCCACATCCGTTCAGCCGACTGCATTTCCGGCAGGACGGTAGGTTTCCCCTGCTGCTGCAGTGCCTTCTCTATCAATCTGACAGAATCGGTCAAGTCACTGAATGTATGCCCGTCCGTATCCCCATCAGCACCATCAAGCAGGGGCAACATCTGGATAATATCGGTGGTCACTGCCGGCCATTTCACCCCTTCCAAACGACCGGTTGTCTGAATCCGCTGAATGGCATACTTCATTTTAGGAACGAGCTGTTGCTCTATCAGCAGCTCCATCGTCATCCGATAATGCAGGTTCATCAGCTTTCTGCTTCTTGTAATGTCACTGTTCTGCAGCGAGAAATCTTCATCAGACATCAGGCAGAGACGGGCAGCCTTGGCGGAGAGCGAAAGGATGTCGAATGTCAGTTCCTGCGTGCCATAGTCTTCCCATCCCTCAACAAGCACCTGTATCATGTGCAGAAAGGTATTCATCTGACGGTCGAACCGCACGTAGTCAAAAGGGGTTATCTGATTGGTGTCCATCGGTCATTCATTTTCTTTGGTATTCAAACCTTGAAAGAGGTATTGTCTGGCAAAAATAGACAAATCCGGCGAAAAGGGAAAATTTTCATCAGGCTAATAAGAGCCTGTATGAATTTTGTTCAGCCTTCTTTTGAAGAAAATTAAAACAGGCTCTAAATACCTCCATCAGATTGCCTATACCTACTACATGATGCACGATGAAGCCGACGAATAATTCCGAGTCTGCGACGATGGATTTCGAGATAATTTCGTACTTTTGCGCTACAAAGTTATACTATTATACCTGTTTGTCCTATGGATCAATCGTTGTATCACTACTCGCTCTGCATTGCCCTGCCGCTGATGCTCTTTTTCGGGTTTCACATGCTGTGGGCACCCGTTCCCGACCGGAAGCGTTTTGCCAACTTCCTGTTGTCGCGACGCTTGATGGGCGCGTCGTTGCTCATCCTTGCAGCCAACTATGCCGTACACTTCTTCTTTTCCATACGTCTGAAGGATCAGGGGGCCACCATTCTGATGAATCTGGTTACCTACTGCCTCTGCTATTGGCTTTTCAGTTCGGCTATGATGACGCTGCTGGACAACCGCTACATCACCCGCTGGCGATGGGGCTGTCATCTGGGCGTATGGATGGCATTCGCACTGCTGGCCTGTGTAGTGCATGGCTTCACCGATGCGGACATTCAGTTTTGGGGGACGGTTGTGCTGGCCGTCTGCTTGGTAGCTTATGGTTTGTTTCTCTCTGTCCGCCTGCTGCGGACCTATACCAGAGCTATCAAAATGTTTGAGAATACTCATTCCGATGATATCGGATCCTATATTCGCTGGCTTTCCATTTTCACCTATTGGGCCATCGGGTTCGGCGTGAGCTGCGGATTGCTGACGTTCCTGCCCGATGAACATATCTTCATCTGGGTATTGTCATCGGTGCCCTTCTACATCTATCTCTATTGCTGCTATCAGAACTACATGCTGTTTTACGAGAAGGTGGAGGATGCTTTTCAGGAGGATAACGAACCGATTGAAACGGTGGCCGACCTGCCGCAGCCCACTACAGGTGGCGAAGAGACTCCCACCTATCATGCGGACATCGCACGCCATGTAGGGGAGTGGATAGAGAGCGAAGGCTATCGCAAGCCGGGACTGACGCTGAACGAGTTGTCGCTGCAGCTTTGCACCAACCGCACCTACCTGTCGGAGTATATCAATAACATCTATCAAGTGAGTTTCCGCGACTGGATTGCCGACCTGCGCATCGGGTATGCCAAGCGGCTGATGAAGCAGCAGCCACAGTGCAAGATACAGGAGATTGCAGAGAGCGCGGGCTTCCTGTCATTGAGCCATTTCACCCGTACCTTCAGCGAGCGGGAGGGCTGCTCGCCGGCACGCTGGCGCAGAAGCCAGACGGAGTAATCCACCCCTTACAGATAGGCCTGAACAGCAATTTGACGAATAGACAAATCGCTGCTTTTTGCATATTCAACAAAAAAATGTCTGTTCTTCAAAATATGAATGGAGGGCAACGGGGATGCTGTGCATCATGACCGATGTTTGCTATATTTGCATAGAAATACTATATTAAAATCTATGTTTATGGCAACAATGAATTACGCAAAATCCCTGCTGATGCTGTTGGCAGGCAGTATGTTGATTACGTTGTCGTGGACTGCTTGCAGCGACGACGACTCTCCGGTTCCCGCACCGACTCCTACAGACAATGATGCCGCTTATATCACCGACGAGGACAAGCTGGCCATGATTTATTCCCTCCGAGATCTGGAGGGCGACAAGGGGCGTCTCTACGAAATGACTTACACCACGGATTACAAACTGGACGAGGCACTGGATGCCGGAATCAACAGTACCCGTACCCTGTTGGCATTCGTACAGAACCACCTCTTCGACACCAAGACTCCGAAGAATGCAAGTACGAAGGGTGCCGACCTCCGGCTCACGTTCGATGCGGGCTGTAGTGCCTTTGCCTGCCCGGACAAGAGCACGGGCCACTACCTGATGGGCCGCAACTTTGACTTCGGCCACTTCAGACCCGGTACGGACGAGCGCATCATGATTCCGGCCATAGCTGTACACACAGCCCCCAAGGGAGGCAAGAAGTCGGTATCGTTTGTCGACGGTCAGTTTGTAGGTTACGAAACCGGTTTCTACACCACCAAAAACGTAGACCTCTCTATGCTGATTGCACTGCCCTATCTGCTGCTGGACGGCATCAATGAAGACGGCTTCGCCATCAGCGTGCTGAAGCTGGACGGCAACCACACCTGGCAGAAGGAGTCGGGCAGGAAGGACATCTTCACTACCGTGGCTATGCGCATGCTGCTGGACAGGGCAAGTACAGTGGAGGAGGCATGGCATATGCTGGAAGACTATAATATGGTGATGGATGAATTTCAGGCCAGCTACCACTTCTTCATGGCCGACGCTACGGGCGACTATGCCATTGTGGAATACACCAACCCCATCAATACCGGTGATTCCTATCCCAATAAGATGGAGGTGCTGAGGGGGCATGACACCCTGCGCTACGTAACCAACTTCTACGTGTCGCCCACCATGGCCAATACCGATGATGGTTACAACAAATCCCATCATGGCATGGACCGCTACAAGATACTTAAAAAAGCACTTTATGACCTGGGCTACCAGACCACCTTCGAACAGGGGATGAACGTGATGACCCAAGTGGCCCAAGGCCCTGGCGACACCCTCTCCACGGGCTTCACCCAATGGTCGGAGATTTTCGACCTCAGCAAGAAAAACGTCACTATGTCCATCCTCCGCGAATGGGACAAACGTTTTGAATTCAATATAAAATAAGAACGATATGAACAGATGGATATCCACCTTCTTCATTGCACTGGCGGCCTGGGCAATGGCGAGTTGTTCCGACGATGAGTCAGACTCCAATTCACGCCCTGATGTGGGGGCGGACCGTTATGAAGGCGAATACAAGCTGCTGACGCTGGGCGAGCCGATGAAGGGATTCAGATATGCCGACTTCGTGTGCGAACTGAGTGCCGAGAACGGCGACCTGGTGCGGCGTGAGGGAAGTCACCTGCGCATCGGCGGGCAGTCGGAGCTGCACCTTGACGTAGGCCTGTGTCCCGGCACCTACCGGCTGCTGCGTCTGCTGGCTGCCGAGTTAGACCCTGCCACGGCCGATACCACCTGGGTGGAGTATGGTTTAGGCTGCCGCATCCAGTTAGGAGCCAATGCAGACGCCCCGATGGTGCTGGATGCGTACAATCAAGAGATGAGCCTCTTCGGCAGCGGAACGAAGGAGGACCCCTACATCATATCGTGTAGCGACAACCTGAAGGCACTGCGCAACTTCACCAACGATGACGAGACGAACGTGCAGCTGACCGAAGGAACCTACTTCCGCCAGACGGCCGACATCGACATGAAGGCCGCATCCATCAGATCCGACCGGGAGAAGGGGTGGATACCGATAGGCAACCTCTCGAACTGCCCCTTCCGAGGCATCTACGACGGCAACGGGAAGACCATATCCAACCTGTGGATAGACCGTCCCACCTTTAGCAAAAACGCCTGTGTGGGACTGTTCGGCTTTGCCGAAAGTGCCGTCTTCCGCAACGTCACCATTCAGTCGGCCACCGTGACGGGCAACATGGGCGTGGGTACGCTGCTGGGTTGCGCAGTGACGGTGGGCAACAGGCGCACCAGGGTGGCGCTCGTCAACTGCGCCGTCAAGAACAGCGGCGTGGCCACTTCGGCGGACGGACTGGCTGTAGGAGGACTGGTGGGCATGGTGGACTACAGCACCGACATCATGATGAACGACTGCACCAACGACTGCACCACCGTGAATGGTGACTATTGTGTAGGCGGCCTGTTAGGAGGCGGCGGAAAGGCATCGCGATCTGTACTGAAGGGATGTACCAATAACGCTCCCATCACGGCCCAATATACCGGTGCCGGAGGCATTGCGGGCTCGGTAGACTCGCTGTTGGTGATGGGCTGCTCCAACCAGGGTAAAGTGAGGGGAGCCGCCCACTACGGTGAAATCAGGCATCCCGGCGACCCGGGTTGCCTTGGTACCGGAGGTATCGCGGGAGGCTCGGGCTCGGCCATCGTCGTGGCCTGCAGCAACGAGGCCTGGATAGAGGGTCATACGGGCGTGGGCGGCATCATAGGCAGCACGCGCATCTGTCAGGATGCTAAGAACGGACTGATATTTAACGATGTCTCTGTCCAGTGCTGCTACAACACGGGCTATGTACGCGGGCTGACTGCCGTAGGAGGCATTGTGGGCGAGGCGCAGTTCGGCTGCCATTCTGTTTATAATACCGGTGTCGTTTCGGCCTACTATGCCGAGGGACATCTGGGCGGCATTGCGGGTAACACCTCCATTGCCGTGCTCTACAATGCCATGAACAAGGGCAATGTAGGCGGCAATGTGGGTACAGCAGGCGGTATCGTGGGCAAGACCAATTGGGGCAACTTCTATGCCTGCCAAAATCTGGAAGAGGTGGATATCAACGGACACACCGTAGGCGGCATTGTGGGGAAGGCCGGCAACTACACCGTAGTGGACTATTGCTGCAATCTCGGGAAGGTAAGCTGTTCCGACTGTACTACGGCAGGAGGTGTGATAGGTGAAATCGGTGCACCCCGCAAGTGGTCGGACGATGACATCGCCCTCTGCGTGATAGGTGCAGCGGAGATGGTGATGGGATTTGTGTCGCCGCTCATCAGCTACAGCGGGTCGGCACTGGCTGCAGGGTCGGCCCTCTCCAAGTTTGTACACGTCATGCACATCGGCGAGACGTTGCTCGATGCCGGTACCCTGGCCTACGACCTCTTCTACGGACTGGGATGGGGCACCTATAAGATGCTGACCGAGGAGGAGCTGCGGATAGACGAAGCCTCCTTGGAGATGGTGGAAAATAAAAGCATGGAGGTGAAGGAAACGATGAAGAGGTTCCGTGACGAAGTGAAATTCGCAAACGTGCTGACCGCTCCGCTGGATGCCGGGGCACTGGACGGATATTGGAGTAACTTCAAGAAGGTATGCGACTCGTTCGACCAGGATGAGAACGCGCGCAACGTGAATTACAACATGAACGAGGCACGCGAGAAGCGTCTCGGCAAACTGGAACACTCAAAGCGGGTAGAGGAAATCGCACACAAGGTCATCGCAGGCGTATGCGTGCTTGTCACCGGTGCCGCTATCATCGTCAGCATGGTTCCCACAGGGGGAACCACGGCTCCGTTGCTTGCCCTGTTAGGAGGGTCGGTATCGAGCATCATCGGAGGAGCCAATGCCATTACCGAGGGCTGCCAGAACTACACGCAGAACGTGGTGGTGGTGAGCCAGTGTGCCAACATCGGTACCTTGCACTACAATAAAATAGCCCATGGAGGAGGAGTGATAGGCTATGCCCACCAGAACTGCTACGTAAGCGACTGCTTGAGTGTCGGCAAGGGCGATTTGTATGACTCCAAGGCCGGAGCCGTGCTGGGATATGCCAGCGCGGGATGCGAAATTGCCCGCTGCATGAGTGTGGGCAACGGCTGGAACGACCCCGTCGCGCTATCGGCGAACCTCTCGGCCGACTTCATCGGCAATCACTTCTACTTCGGGTGGTACGAAGATCAAAGAGAGGAATTGGGACGGACGTATAGCGAATTCGCGGCCAAGGGATTGGAGTTCGGGCAGCTCTGTGCTGCGGGCAACTATTCGGGCTGGGATATGAATAACGATGGCTCGCTCTGGACAGTGACCGCTACGCCGGGCTACTTCCCTGTACCCAAGAACTCGGCCATGCAAAAAACGATAAACAAATAAGATGATGAAAACCTATAAACTATTTCTGTCCTGTCTGCTGCTGGCATTGCTGGCTGCAGTGAGTGGCTGCAGCGACGATTTGTGGCGTGTCAACACGCTGGGATCGCAGCTTACCGAGAGCGGCGGTTACCGCCTGAGTACGTTCGAACTGGATGAAGGCACCTGGAGCATTCCGGACTCGGTCCGCACCATCGACATCAGGCTCACCTCGCATACCGACGACAGCGAACTCTGTTTTGAGGCCGACTGCGAGCACGCGGACGGCATGCATAGAATCACCCTCAAGATTCCGGCTGAACAAAGCATACCCGACAGCGACTACGAGATGAGGGGATTTCTGAAGGACGGCAAGGGGCTGAACAAGTGCATCACGGTGACTTTCCGCGACGAGATGCTGCACGCCCATCTGGCCGTGGCCAATTCGTACTGCCTGACCAACGGAACAGGCACCAAGGACGACCCCTATCTGATAGAAGGGCAGGACGACTTCTTGTTCTTTCTGGAAGGTCTGAAGGATGGCGACACTACACATGGAAAGGATCTCTACTTCAAGCAGACAGCCGACTTTAGTGCACCGTTTGTAAATGAGGCAACGCACGGACGCGGTTATCGGGGAGAGGCGTTTGCCGGACACTATGATGGCGGCGGACACTACATTAAATTTACGTTTAAGGGGTCAGAAAAACAGCCAGACCAATCCGATGACAACGTGGGTCTGTTTACGAAGCTGCTCGACGGTGCTGATATAAAAAACCTGACCATCAAACCTACTATCAGTTGGGTACGCAACAAGGGAGGAGCCTTGGCCGGCTCTACATCGGGCAAGGTAACGGTGTCAAACGTGACAGTGGATGGGTTCATTCACGACTGCAAGACCGAGATAGGCGGACTGGTGGGAGTTGCAAGCGGAGAACTGCGGGTTGTCAATTATGGATTTTTGTGTGAAGTGAAAGGCACGGAAAAGGTGGGAGGCCT
>SAMEA3663297__coassemble_610_pt1 | contig 17705 bp, 12 predicted proteins | sample SAMEA3663297__metabat2_low_PE_003 | metagenome-assembled genome bin SAMEA3663297 (sample SAMEA3663297) | pig gut metagenome | biome: pig gut; feature: pig-associated habitat; material: faeces | place: China | collected 2013
TGTGTACTGCTGGTGTCATACCTGGGCGAGATGAATCCGCAGATTACCCCGTTGGTGCCCGTACTGGCTTCTCCCTGGCTGAGCACGCACGTTTCGTCCATCATGATGGCCTATTCGTTGCTGGCCTTCACCTGGCTCAGTGCGTTGCTGGCTCTGTGCAGGCAACGGGCCGCTGCCAGTCTGATGCTGTTCAGCCGTCTGCTGCTCTATCCGGCTCTCTTCTTCTTGGCTGCAGGCATCTTCCTGGGAGCCGTCTGGGCCAACGAGGCGTGGGGACGCTATTGGGTCTGGGATCCCAAGGAAGTGTGGGCATTGGTGACGTTGCTGGTCTATGGCGCAGCGTTCCATGTAGAAGCATTGCCTGGCCTGCGCCGTCCCCGCTGTTTCCATCTCTACATGGCGCTGGCCTTTCTCACTGTATTGATGACCTGCTTCGGAGTGAACTGCTTGCTGGGTGGAATGCACAGTTATCAGTAGGTACGGATTGCCTCCGACGGGATGAAAATACCTAAATCGTGGGATTGCACATTTCGGACGGATGTCCTACCTTTGTCCCATCAAACACAGGAAATGAATTAGTTAGTCATAATTACGTAACCACTTACTTGTTAGAGTAACACAGAATCCCCGCTCCCCCGATGTGATATCGAGAAGCGGGGATTTTTATCTCCCGAAAGCTAACCTTCAATATCGACCGGACGACGGTCGGTCAATCGCCCGACCAAGGTCAATCAATTGGCTGACCAAGGTCGGCCACCCTGCTAAGTGCTATGTCGATACGAAGCAGATATCCTTTTCGTACCATGAATATAGCCTTTGGAGGGGATGATTAGGCTGTATGGGCTTCACCGCCCGTCAGGGGGAGGATGAAGAGGAAGCGGGCTCCTTGGGTGTAGGCCGTGTCCAGCTTGACGGTGGCGTGCATCCGTTCGGCTATGAGCTGGCAGATGCTCAGGCCCAGGCCGGTGCCCTGGTGGAAGCTGTCCACCTTGAAGAAACGGTCGAATACCTTGTCGGCCGCTTCGGGGGGGATGCCGCAGCCGGTATCGGTTACAGAAAAGGTGAGGTATCCGGGGTGTTCCTGCAGCGATACGTGCAGGTGGATTTCACCTTGGGTGGTATGCTTCTCGGCATTGGTCAGGTAGTTTATCAGCACCTGGCTGATGCGGTTCTCGTCGCTGTAGAGGGTATAGTCGTCGGTCACGTCGGTGGTGAAGCGTAGCACTACCCCTTGCGGCAGGCGGTGGCTCACGGTGGCGATGGCCTTCTGGCAGATGTCGTTGCAGCGGCATGGCTGCAGCTTCGTCTGTATGTCACTGCTCTCCAGTTCGGCCAGGCTCAGGATGTCGTTCACCAGGGTGGTGAGCAGCTCGCTGTTGCTGGTTATCAGCCGGCTGAACTCTTGGGTCTCCTCGGGGGAGAACTGCATGCCGGGGTCGGTGATGAGTTGGGTGAAGCCCACGATGGAGTTGAGCGGTGTACGTATTTCGTGGCTCATGTTCTGGATGAAGAGGTCCTTCATCTTGTTGGCCTTGTGCACCCGCTCGTTGGCCTTGGTCAATTCCTCGTTCTTCCGTTGCAGCAGCAGCAGGTTCTTCCGCCGGCGGTACTGGTAGAAGATGAGGAAGGCGACAGAGGCTGCCAGCAGGGTGATGATGCAGATGCCTATCAGACGTTGGTAGTGTGCCCGGCTCTGGTGCTCGGCGTTGATGCTTTCCTGACGTTGCAGTTCGGCTTGCTGCCGGGCGGCGATGCTCTTCTGCAGGTCGCTCTCGGTGCGTAGCTGCTCCAGCTCCAGCGACTGCTTGTCCAGCATCAGTTGCTGGTTCTCCGCTTCTTGTCGGTCTATGGCCAGCTGCTGTCGCACCTGCTCCAGCTGCAGCTGGGTGTTCTGCAGATCCAGTTTGGTGTTCTCGCGCAGCAGCTGCTCGTTGCCAAACTGGGCGTTGAAGTAGGCGATGTCGTTGTTCTGCAGCTGGCAACGCACGGAGTCGCAGATGTTGAAGTGGCGTTCCAGGTTCTTGATGGCACTTTCGTAGTTGCCGAAGGCGCGGTCCACGGTGAAGAGTTGCCTGCAGATGTCTCCTTGATTGGTCAGCATGTTGACGTAGCGGTACGCCTTCGCCTGGTCTCCTTCGTTGATGGCGATGCGTGTCCGCAGGAGTATCAGGTTGATGTTGTTGTCGGGCAGGCCGGCTTTGTGCGCGGCTTCCAGCGCTTCGGGTACGTAAGCATTGAACTCCTCCTGGCGGTCGGCACTGTGCAGGTTGAGTGCCTTCTGTATCTTGCAGATGGCCTGCGGTTGCTCTGTGCGGGCCGAGCGGATGCCCAGTTCGCAATAATACATGGCCGAGTCGAATTGCTGCGTCTTGGTGCGGTGATATTCAGACAGCACATAGTAGAGCTGTGCCGGGTCTTGCTCCGGCATGTGCTTCAGCAGATAGTCCAAGGCCTGCTTGTAGTACTTGTATGCTTGCGAACTGTTGCTGCGCGAGGATTGCAGATGCCCCATGTTGCGCAGGCACGAGAAGATGCCGAAGGGGTGGTTGTCCGCCAATGCCTGTTTGTGCATCTTGGCGCATTCGTCCAGGGCAGAGATGTGCATGCCCCGGTTCTGCAGCAGGATGATGTATTGGTTCCAGCCATAGTAGTAGTATTGCAGGTAGCCGTTCTTGCGTGCTATCTCCTTCAGCTTCTCTTTGGCCTCTGCCAGATGGACCGGGTCATTCTTGCTGAAGTAGTGTTTGATGGGCAGTGTGTAGGCCAGGCATTGGGCCTTCTTGTCGTCCAGCCGGACGGCCTCGCGGTAGAGGCTGTCTACCAGTGCAAAGAGGTGTGGATGGAGGCGGTTCTTTTCGCCCTCCCGATAGATGGCATAGAGCTCGTCCTTAATCTTGTACGGATTGTTTTGGGCATGACAGATTATCGGCAAGCCAACGGCTTGCAGCGCAAACAGAATCGGTAGGAGGTAGTTTCGTATGTTTGTTTTGCCTTCCATGAATATCGGTTGCTGATATCATGTTGCAAAGTAATGCAAAACGATTCAAATCTGCAACTTTTTGCATGGCTTTTATCATGCTTCGTTTCCTTACAGTCGGTCCTTGATTTCGTTCAGCTCTACCAGCTTGTTGACAATGGCGTAGATGGTGAGGCCGGCGGGCGAGTGAATCTGCAGTTTGCGGGCGATGTTGCGCCGGTGGGTGATGACGGTATGTACCGAGAGGCAGAGCCGGTCGGCAATCTCTTTGTTGCTCATCCCTTTGGCTACGCAGGTGATGACCTCCTGCTCGCGCTGGCTCAGGTTCTCGGTACCCTCACCACCAGCCCCCTCTTCGTTGGGTTGGTCTGCCGCGGCATCCTTCTGGGTCTGTTGTGCCAACTGCTCTTCCAATGCCTCTACAGCCGGTACGAACAGGTGGTCTTCCACCGAGCAGTGTGAGTTGAGGTCTTGCTCGCAGTTGAAAATGTCGAACAGGACGGCGTTCAGCAGGTCGTTCTCCTTCTCGGGGTAGTACTTGATGATGATGTTCTTCAGCTCCTTCAGCTTGATGCCTATCTGATTGTGCTTCTCTGCAAAGACGGTGATGCGGTATTGTGCGTCGAGGTGTCCGCGCAGCAGGTTCTCTACATAGCCGAACACCTCCTTGTTTTCGTATTCCATGTGCCGGCGCACCTCGCGCACGTAGGCATCGTAGAACTTCAGAATGAGGATGGCCACATCGTCTGCGCCCGAACAGTCGATGGCTTCTATCAGTTTGCGGCGGATGGCCGGCAGGTTGAAGTCGAGGAAGTAGGTGTGCGCCCGTTTTAGGTACTCCATCAGGGCGGCTACGGAGAAGTCGTTTTTCTGTTGCTTGTTCCCGCTGTTCAGGAAGTTGGCTACGGCCAGAAAGGTGTGGCAATCCACACCCTGACTTTGGCAGGTCTCTCCCACCGTCTTCTCGCCGAAACCCAGCGAGAGGCCGAAGCGGCTCATCACCATCAGTAGGGCGTAATTGTCGCAGATGAGGTCGCTCATCTTGTCGGTAGCCCGGTATTTATGCGGATTGTCCATGGCTGTTTATGCTTTTTTCCGACTGCAAAATAAGGTGATTCTGTCGAACTATGCAATCCCCATTTTTAGGTATTTCGTACGCTGTCCGCACCCTTTTCTGCCCGCTTGCGGCTCCCGTCCGAAGGATTACTCCTCCTCATCCTCTTCGTATTCGAAGTCTTCCAGCTCTTCTATCTCCTCCTCGTCCTCGTCAATATATTCGTAGCTCAACTCTTCGTCTTCGCCCTCCTCCTGCAGTTCCTCCTGCAGGTGGCTCAGATCCTTGGCTCGGTGCGCGATGCTTTCGATGTGGCCGGTCAGCTTGTTGCTCTCCTTGTTCAACTCTTCCCAAAGGATGTCTTTCAGCACGTTGATGCCCAGTCCGGAGATGGCCGAGATGAACACGTGGGGGATGCCTTCGGGCAGTGTCGGCTCTATCTCGTCCATCAGCTCCTGGTCCAGCATGTCGCATTTGGTGACGGCCAGCACCCGTTGTTTGTCCAGCATCTCGGGGTTGAAGTTCCGCAGTTCGTTCAGCAGAATCTCATATTCGCGGCGGATGTCGTCGCTGTCGGCAGGAACCATGAAGAGTAGCAGCGAGTTGCGTTCGATGTGGCGCAGGAAGCGCAAACCCAGTCCGCGTCCTTCGCTGGCTCCCTCGATGATGCCGGGTATGTCGGCCATGACGAACGACTTCCCCTCCCTGTACGACACGATGCCCAGATTGGGCTCCATGGTGGTGAAGGGATAGTTGGCTATCTTTGGCTTGGCAGACGATACGGCAGAGAGCAGTGTCGACTTGCCGGCATTGGGGAATCCCACCAGACCTACGTCGGCCAGTAGTTTCAGCTCCATGATGACGGTCATCTCCTGCATCGGCTCACCCGGCTGGGCAAAGCGGGGTGCCTGTCGGGTGGCCGTCTTGAAGTGCCAGTTGCCCAAGCCGCCCCGTCCGCCTTTCAGCAGGATGACTTCCTGCTCGTGTTCGGTGACATCGCAGATGTATTCACCCGTTTCGGCGTTGTAGACCACCGTTCCGCACGGCACCTCTATCACCTTGTCGGCTCCATCCTTGCCGAAGCTGCGGTTTTTGGAACCGCTTTCGCCATGTCCGGCCAGGATGTGGCGGTCATATCGCAGGTGCAACAGAGTCCAGTAGTTGCGGTTTCCGCGTAGGATGACGTGTCCGCCCCGTCCGCCATCGCCTCCGTCGGGGCCTCCGTTGGGGCAATACTTGGCGCGGCGCATGTGTGTGGAACCTCTGCCGCCCTTTCCTGAGCGGCAATATATCTTCACATAGTCTACAAAATTCGATTCTGCCATAATATTAACGCTTCGCTATATACAATTGCTATTTGCGGGACAAAGATAGTGCAAAAAACCGAGTAAGTGAGAGGAGAGAAAATATATTTGCTCTTCCGAACGTGAGGTTTTTATCTAAATCGAGCGAAGAACTTTCATGCTCGCATGAAAAAGTGATGTTTAGATAAATATCAAACCACGCCGTGCATCATCTTCTGCAGCTTCTTGCTGAGCAGGAACAGAATGAGCGAAGCAACGGCCGACATGACGACAAACACCATGAAGAAGTCGTGCATCGTCTCGATGTGGTAGCCGAAGAGCGATTTTACCTTGCCCGGCTCGGGATAGAGTCCGCCCAACATGCCGGCAAACTTGTTGGCCGTACCGATGGACATGTACCATACGCCCATCATTAGCGAGGCAAAACGGATGGGAGTCAGCTTGTTGACCATGGACAGACCGATGGGGGACAAAGCCAGTTCGCCCAATGTGTGGATGAAATAGAGGCCTACCAGCCACAGCATGCTCACCTTGATGCCCGGCTCTACATCTTTCACGCCAAAGCTGATGAAGAGATAGCCCAGCGAGAGCAGCAGCAGACCGATGGCTTGCTTGGTGGGAGAGGAAGGCTCCTTGCCGCGTTTGTTCAGGGCACTCCATACGGCAGGCATGAGGGTGGCCAGAATGACAATCATCGTGGGATTTAGCGATTGGAACCAAGAGGCCGGCATCTCCCATCCGAAGATGTGGCGGTCGGTCTGCTCGGAAGCGAAAAGGGTAAGCGAAGCACCTGCCTGCTCGTAGGCAGCCCAGAAAAAGATGACGAAGAAGGCGATGATGTAGATGACCAGAATCCGCTCGCGTTCAATCTTGGTGAGTGAGTCGTCCATGAAGATGCTGACCGGAATGACGATGCAGGCGGTGAAGATGCCTATGCTGACCCAGTCGTTGCCAAAAAGCAGATTGAAGGCTACCAGCAGGAAGAGGGTCATGATTCCCAAGAAGATGTATTTCTTGGTCTGTCCCTTTTTGGGTGTTTTAGCGGTGGGTGCAGGAGCGGCTTCTGCAGCCGGTTGTTTCCGCAGGGCATCGGGCAATACACCTAACGGTTCGCCAGAGGGACCGATGAGGTACTTGTTCTTCTGTGTCTCGAAGAGCACGACGGTCAGTACGGTGAAGAGGGCGGCAATCAGGAATCCCCATTTGAAGTCCTCGGGGTTGCCCGTCTCGCCAAAGAGGCCGCAGACGATGGGAGCCAGAAAGGATCCGACGTTGACGCCCATATAGAATATGGTATAGGCCGAGTCCAGCCGCTGGTCGCCAGGCACGTAGAGTTGTCCTACCAGCGATGAGACGGTGGGCTTGAAGAATCCGTTGCCCAAGATGAGGAACGCCAGACCGCCATACATCAGCATGTGCGACAGCTCTACCTGATCCAGCGTGGAGGCACTGAAGAACATCAGAAACTGACCTATGGACATCAGGATGGCTCCCCAGAAGATGGAGCGGCGGATGCCCCAGTACTTGTCGGCGATGTATCCGCCGATGAGGGGGGTCAGATAGACCAGACCGGTGTAGCTTCCGTAGATGGAGGCTGCCGTCTCTTTGTCAAGAAGAAGGGCATGGGTCAGAAACAGGATGAAGATGGCACGCATGCCGTAGTAGCTGAAACGTTCGGCCGTGCTGGTGGCAAAAATCAGGTAAAGACCTTTGGGGTGTTTGGGGGTGCTCATAAAGGGATGTATCGGATTAAGTGTTAAAAAGAGAATGACACACAGATGAAGGCTGCATCCGTCTCACCTGTGTGCCATTGGGTGTGCCTTGTACATGCCGCCTGCCGGTAGCTGGAGCAGCGTGTACGGGGCTCTCTGTAGCTGTTTTATTGAACGCTGTCGATGGCTTTGCAAATGTCGGCGGTGATGGTCTCCAGCTCGCCCAAGCCTTGGATGTGGGCATAGAGTCCCTCAGCCTTGTACCAGTCGATGAGCGGAGCGGTCTGGCTGTGGTATACGACGAGGCGTTTCTTGATGGTCTCTTCGTTGTCGTCGGCCCGTCCGCTCTCCTGTCCGCGCTTGATAAGGCGTGTCATCAGCTCCTCTTCAGGTACGTCCAGATCCAGCATGACGCTTACTTGCTGCCCGCGTTCGGCCAGCATCTTCTTCAATGCCTCTGCCTGGGCGATGGTACGCGGAAAACCGTCGAAGATGACGCCTTTGCTCTCCTTGAATCCGTCCAGCGTGCTGGCCAGGATGTCGATGATGAGTGCGTCGGGCAGCAGCTGGCCCTGGTCGATGTAGCTCTTGGCCGTCTTTCCCAGTTCGGTACCGTTCTTGATCTCTGCACGCAGCACGTCGCCCGTGGAGATGTGGTTGATGCCATACTTGGCAACGATTCTTTCACTTTGTGTTCCCTTGCCTGAGCCGGGAGCACCGAAGATAACAATGTTAAGCATACGATTTATCTTGAATTTAATTTTTTTAATTTGCCCTTTCTGATTCTAAAATCTCCTTTTCACTTTACCGTATAGATGTCCTTGTAGTTGCGTCCCAGTCCGTCATAGTCCAGTCCATATCCTACGATGAAGTCGTTGGGGATTCGCATGGCCACGTATTCAATGTTCAGGTCCACCTTCAGCTTGTCCGGCTTCAGCAGCAGTGTGGCGATGTGTATCTCCTTGGGGTTGCGTGTGCCCAGCGTCTCCAGCAGGCGTTGCATGGTGAGGCCTGTATCGACGATGTCTTCCACGATGACGATGGTACGTCCGGCCAGCTCCTCGTTGATGCCTATCACCTCTTTGACGGCTCCCGTGGAGGCCACTCCTTGATAGGAGGCCAGCTTGACGAACGATATCTCGCAGGGGATGGTGATGCGTTTCATCAGGTCGGCGGTGAACATGAACGAACCGTTCAACACGCTTAGGAACAGCGGGTTCTTACCTGCCAGGTCGCGGTTAATCTCGTCAGCCACGCGGGCTACTTCCTTCAGGATGTCCTCTTCCTTGATGGAGACGGCAAACTGTTTGTCTTTTATCTGTATGGTATCCATGATAAGGGTTATGTTTGATATCGTGCAAAAATAAGCATTTTATTTTATCTTTTCCCGTATCTTGGTCAGATATTTCTTCATTCCCTCCGCATCTTTGTTGGTGATGATTTCCAGCAGCTGCTTCAGCTCCACGCGGATATTCTCCACTTGCGAGGGGGTGCGCGGATTGAACAGAATCTCCTGCAGCAGGTAGTCGTCTTCGTTCAGCAGCCCTTTGGCGATGGCCATGTGCTTTTTGAAGGTGGTGCCGGGGGCTTCCTGATGCTTCATGACGGCTGCAAACACAAAGGTAGAGACGAAGGGGATGGAGAGCGAGTAGGCCACCGTTTCATCGTGCTCGTCAAAGGTGTACTCAAAGATGTTGAGTTTCAGCGACTGGTAGAGGTCCTTGAAGAAGACCTTTCCTAGGTGGTCGCCTTCGCTGATGATGATGGCATTCTCGCTGCTCAGGTTGTTCAGGCTGGCAAAGGTGGGGCCGAACATGGGGTGCGTGGATACGTAGCGGAATCCGCTCTCCTCATAGAAACGTTTCAGCCCGGTCTTGACGGAGGCGATGTCGCTGATGATGCAGTCCTTGGGCAGCACGGGCAGCACTTGGCGGAAAGCCTCCAGCGTGTACTTCACCGTCACGGCGTTGATGACCAGCTCCGGCTCAAACTCCTTTATCTCTTCCAGCGTGGTGTAGCGGTAGGTGTTGTAGACGAACCGCAGCTGGTGCGGATTGACGTCGAACACGGCCGTCTCGTGCTGGAAACTCAATATGTCTGTGAAAAAGGAACCCATTTTGCCGGCTCCTAATATCAGTATGCGCATGGTGTACGTTCTTCTCTTACTTGTTGATAATTTCCATCTGCTGGCGCACGCTCTCTTCGTGGATGGATTCGAACACCTTCTTGATGAATTCGGCATCCATACCGCAGAGGGCTCCTTGCGAGCCGCGCTTGTCCAAAATCTCGTTGTAGCGTCCTGTCTGCAGGATGGTCATGCTGTGTTCCTTCTTGTAGGTACCAATCTCGCGGGCTACGCGCATACGCTTGGAGAGAATCTGAATCAGTTCGTTGTCGCATTCGTCAATCTGCTTGCGCAGTTCGGCGAGGTTCTCGGTGGTCTGCTTCTCCGAGCGGATGACGAGCAGGTTCAGTATGTAGTCCAGCACATCGGGTGTCACCTGCTGCTTGGCATCGCTCCAGGCGCAGTCGGGGTTGCAATGGCTTTCGATGATGAGGCCGTCGAAACCCAGGTCCATGGCCTGCTGGCAGAGGGGGGCTACCAGTTCGCGCTTGCCGCCGATGTGGCTGGGGTCGCAGATGATGGGCAGGGCGGGGATGCGTCGGCGCAGCTCGATGGGGATGTGCCATTGGGGCAGGTTGCGGTAGATGCTCTTGTCGTAGCTGCTGAAGCCGCGATGGATGGCAGCCAGCCGTTTGATGCCTGCGCCGTTGATGCGCTCCATGGCACCTATCCACAGCTCCAGGTCGGGGTTGACGGGGTTCTTCACCAGCACGGGGATATCTACGCCCTTCAGGGCATCGGCCACCTCTTGTACGGCAAAGGGGTTGGCCGTGGTGCGGGCACCTATCCACAGGATGTCTACTCCAGCCTTCAGGCATTCGTACACATGCTTGGCGGTAGCCACTTCGGTGGCCACGTACATGCCGGTCTCCTTCTTGACCTGTTTCAGCCAGGCGAGTCCCTCTACACCGATGCCTTCGAAGCCTCCTGGCTTGGTGCGCGGCTTCCAGATGCCGGCGCGGAATATTTTCAGTCCTTTCTCTGCCAATGATTTGGCGGTACACATCACCTGTTCTTCCGTCTCTGCACTGCAAGGTCCGGAGATGACCAACGGGCGTTGCTCGGGTACGCCTTCCAGTCTGATGGGTTCTAATTCAAGTTCCATATAATCTATAATGTATAATTTAATATTTAAAGTTTAAAATTGAAAGTCAGGCACATCCGTTCAGTCCTAATTCCTTGATTCTGCGCAGGGCCTCTTCCAGCTTGGCGTCTTTGCAGCAGAGGGAGATGCGGATGTATCGCTTCCCGTTGCTGCCGAAGATGAATCCAGGCGTGATGAAGACGCGGGCCTCGTGCAGCACTCGTTCCGTCAGCTCCTCCACGTCGGCATACGAGTCGGGTATGCGTCCCCACAGGAACATGCCCACCTGCTTCTCGTCGTAGGTGCAGCCCAGTGCCTGCATGATTTCCCCTGCCAGCCGCCGGCGGTTGCGGTAGTTGCGGTTGTTGCCTTCGTACCACTCTTCTCCGGCATCCAAGGCGGTGGCGGCGGCCAGCTGCATGGCGCGGAACATGCCGCTGTCAATGTTGCTCTTCACCTTCAGCACCCATTGGATGAAGTCGGCGTTCGAGGCCAGCATACCGATGCGCCAGCCCGGCATGTTGTGGCTCTTGCTCATGGAGTTGAACTCGATGCAGCACTCCTTGGCGCCAGGTACGCTGAGGATGCTCAGCGGATGGTCGTTCAGTATGAAGCTATACGGGTTGTCGTTGACGATGACGATGCCTTTGCGTCGGGCAAAGGCCACCAGCCGTTCGTACAGCTTGGGGGTGGCGTTGGCGCCGGTCGGCATGTTGGGATAGTTGGTCCACATCAGCTTCACGCGGCTCAGGTCCATCCGCTCCAGCTCCTCGAAATCGGGCATCCATCCCTGCTCCTCGCGCAGGTTGTAGTGTACCACCTCCGCTCCCAGCAGGGTGCTCAGCGAGGTGTAGGTGGGGTAGCCGGGGTTGGGCACCAGCACTTGCTCGCCAGGATTCACAAAGGCCAGCGTTACGTGTAGGATGCCCTCTTTCGAGCCTATCAACGGTTGTATCTCCGAGTTCGGGTCCAACGTCACGCCGTACCATTTCTGATACCATGTGGCAAAGCTCCGCCGCAGTTCGGGTATGCCGATGTAGGGCATATAGCCGTGTCCGTCGGGGTTTTGCGCCTCGCGGCACAGCGTCTCGATGGTGGGGGCAGAAGGGGGCATGTCGGGGCTTCCGATACCCAGACTGATGACGTCGCGGCCTTCGGCATTCATGCGTGCCACCTCCTTCAGCTTGCGTGAAAAGTAGTATTCGCTGACACCGCTCAGGCGGTCGGCCGGCCGGATGCCTTCTGCATGGGCCGTCAGCAGCTTGTTATGGTCAGATGCTTGATTTTCCATCTTCGTATTCTCCTAATATTTTAAGTTCTTTGGTCAGTGGGGTAATGGCGGCGATAGACTGCTTGTATCTCAGCACGTTGTCGAACACCACATCTACATAGAACTGATACTCCCACTCGCGTCCGATGATGGGGAGCGACTGGATTTTGGTCAGGTTAATGTGATAGAACGACAAGATGGAGAGAACCTGCGAGAGGCTTCCTTCGGTATGGGGCAGGGTGAATACCATACTGGCCTTGTTCACCTCGTGCCCGCGGTGGCGGTTCAGCTCGTCCACCTGCCAGGGGTCGGCCACCACCAGGAATCGGGTGAAGTTGTGCTTGTTCGTCTCGATGCCTTCCTGCAGCACCTTCATGCCATACAGCTCGGCGGCCGCCTTCGAGCAGATGGCAGCGTGTCCCTTCAGGTGTCCGCGTCGGATGATTTCCGCGCTTAGGGCTGTGTCCTCGGCCTCTACCACCTTCATCTGCGGGTGCTGGCTCAGGAACTCGCGGCACTGCATCAGGGCGATGGGGTGCGAGTTCACCTCCGTCAGGTCGTCCCATCCCTCCTCGGGCAGGCAGCAGATGCTGTGCGAGATGCGCAGCTTGTGTTCGCCTACAATCTGCACGTTGCTCTGTTTCAGCAGTTCGTAGTTGTGCAGCAGGCTGCCCGCTATGGTATTCTCGATGGCGGTCATGCCTATGGTCTGGCTGTCCCTGCGGATGGACTCGAACACCTCTTCAAAGGTGGCGCAGCATATCAGCTCAATCTCTTCGTTTTCAAAGTACTTGTGAGCTGCGATGTCGTGGTACGAGCCCAGCGTTCCTTGTATGGCTATCTTTCTCATTACCTCAGTTCTTTGTTTATCTCGTTGGTATATTAAAAAAAAATCCCGCGCCAACCGGTGTTGGAGCGGGATTCATATCTTTACTTGGTCCTTCATTCAGTCCTTAAGCGTCACTCTCACTTGACACATACAAACTCCCGCTCTACTTTCTGGCTAAAGTAAAAGTAAAAAAAGAAGTAATATGCGTAAGTAAATAAGTTCATACTATCGTTTTGCTTTAAATGACGCGGCAAATGTAATACTTTTATTTGAAATGCAAGCAAAAAACAGAAAATTTTTATTCCGTTTGTCCCTAATGCGCACGGCATTCTCCATAGCGTATGCGCTCCGCGGCCTGTCTACAGGCTTTGGGGCAGCATCACCACGCCCTGTTTCTTCTTCCCGTCCATCTTGACGGTCAGCGGCGTGTCGAAGTGTACGTGGCGCAGATACTGCGTCTCGTGCAGGGCCGGCTGGCTGTTGAGGAACTCCTGGTTGTACAGTCCGTCGTTCATGTAGGCATTGATGGTGAAGTAGCCTACGCCGAACGAGGTGAGGTTCTGGAAGAAGTGCGTCCCCTGGCTGGGGTCAACACGGTAGTTGGTGAGGCCGGCCTCCACAATGACGCGGGCGGCGCTGATGTGCGGCCACTTCACGGGGATGCCCAGCCAGGTGTCGCTGCTGCCCCACCGTCCGGGTCCTACCAGTATGTAGTTCTTCCCTTCGTTGAGGAACTGTTGGTTCAGTTTCTCTATCTCCCAGGCTATCTCCTGATTGTGCGAGGCACTGTAGTGGTCGGTCTTCACATATACCACGTCGCACAGGTCGGTCATGATGCCGTGTCCCAGCGAGTTGTTCGAGCGCAGCAGCAGCCGGTCGTCGGGGATGAGGCTGAGATCCTCGTCCAGCATCTCCTTGCTGTCCACGATGGGGCGTATCTGCAGCAGGTAGAAGGTGCCGGTCTTGTCCTTCTCGCGGCTCAGCGTAGCGGCAAACTCTATCTCCACGGGGCGTCGCATCTCTTGTTGTCCGTACTTCAGTGCCAGCTGCAGGATGCGCGGCAGGGGGAAGACGTCGTGCTGCAGGATGTTGGCAAAGGTGATGACCTTGCGTCCGCCGGGGTAGATGCCGTCGCGTATAATCTGGTCGTAGGGGTCGTAGGTGGAGGCGATGTAGTTGAGGGCTCCGTCTTTTTCGGCCTCCTTGACGGGCAGCTTCAGCAGGTTGAATCCGTCGTCGATGGAGAAGTTGTGGCCCGCGTTGCGCAGGTCCAGGGCGTAGAAGCGCGTCTGCGTCTCGCGCAGAGCTATCTCCATCTCGCTGGTCTGCAGCACCTGGTTGGGGTGGTAGGGCGAGAAGCGTAGCGTCAGTCCGCCGTCCACGATGTACTTGCCCAGACCCAGCGCCAGGTTCACGATGCCCTCTTCGGCCCGTTCGTCGCCTATGGGGTAGTAGTTGAGCGAGCGTGCCACACCGGCCATGGAGGGGTAGTAGCGGTCGCCGTAGTAGTTGCCCACCACCTCTTGCAGGATGACGGCCATCTTCTCCTGGTCGATGACGTTGCTGGTGGCTTGCATGTAGGCCTTCGAGTCGCGGAAGAAGACCGAGGCGTACACTCCCTTGATGGCATCGGACAGCATACGCAGCATTTCGTACTTGTCGTCCAGATAGGGTATCATATAAGTATTGTATATGCCGGCGAAGGGCTGGTAGTGCGAGTCTTCCAGCAGCGAGCTGGAGCGGATGGCAATGGGCGACTTCACCACATCGAAGAAGGTGAAGAAGTCCTCCACCAGCCGGTCGGGCAGCTTGGCCTTCAGGAAGTAGCGCAGGATGACGTCGTCCTCTGCGTCCGACAGGGCCACCTGGTAGAGGTTGTTGGTGTCCATGAACTCGTCAAACACGTCGGTACAGAGCACGATGGTCTTGGGGATGGCCACCCGTGCGTTCTCAAACTCCTCGAACTCGGGATGACGCTTCACCAGGTTGTCGATGAAGGCCAGACCGCGCCCCTTGCCGCCCAGCGAGCCGTCGCCGATGCGGGCAAAGTTGGAGTAGCGGTCAAAGCGGTCGCGCTTGAATACGGCCACCACACCCTGGTTCTTCATCTTGCGGTATTTCACGATGGCTTCGAAGATGATTTTGCGGTGTGCGTCCACATCCTGCAGGCTGTTCCAGGTGATGGGCTTCAGAAATTCGGCCACGGGGAACATGGCCCGCGAGTAGAGCCAGCGGCTGACGTGGTTGCGGCTGATGTGGTACAGGAACGATTCGGCCGGAATGGCGAACAGGATGTTCTGCAGCTCCTTCAGGTTCTTCACGCGGGCTATCTCCTCCAGCGTGTCGGGGTTGCGGAAGATGAAGTCGCCGAATCCGAAGTTCTCCATGATGGTGCGTCGCAGGTCCACGTCCATCTTCTTCGAGTTCTTGTCTATGAAGGCAGCCTCGTACTTGGCGGCGTAGGCCACGTTCTCCGACTCGCTGCTCTGTATGATGAGGGGCACGAAGGGGTCCTCCTTGCGGATGGCGGCACACAGCTTGATGCCGGCCAGTCCGTCCTTCTCGCCGCGGTCGGTGCGGGGGAAGCGCACGTCGGTGATGACGCCCAGTATGTTGTTCTTGTACTTCTCGTACAGGCCGATGGCCTCTTCGTAGTTGCGTGCCAGCACTATCTTGGGCCGTCCCCTCATGCGCAGCGTGCGCTGGTGGGCGTTCAGGGCTTCGGTGGAGAATTCCTGGCTCTGCCTCAGCACGAACTTGTAGAGGTTGGGCAGGATGGAGGAGTAGAAGCGGATGCTGTCCTCCACCAGCAGGATGAGCTGCACACCCACCTCGTTGACGTCGTGCTCCAGGTTCATCTTGTCCTCTATCAGCTTGATGATGGACATCAGCAGGTCGGTGTTGCCCAGCCAGCAGAACACGTACTCAAAGGGGCTGAGGTCTTCGCCCACGATGCGTTGGGTGATGCCGTGGCTGAAGGGGGTCAGTATCACCATCGGTATCTGCTGGTATTGGCTCTTGATGGTGCGGGCCACTTCAAACCCCTCGTTGTCGCCCGTGCCGGGCATGCAGATGATGAGGTCAAAGGGCAAGGCCTCCAGTTGGGCCAGTGCTTCGTCACAAGTGGACACCTGCGTGAATCGGGGCGGATAGCGCAGCGAGAGGGAGGTGTATTCGTTGAAAATCTTTTCGTCGATGCGCCCGTCGTCCTCCAGCATGAAGGCATCGTACGGGTTGGCTATCAGCAGGACGTTGAAGATGCGCCGCGTCATCAGGTTGGCGAACTGCGTGTCCTTGAAGTAGAGCTGGTTCAATTTAAACTTGCTGAGCATGGTATTCTCGCGATTTGTTCATTCGGTTTTTTACGGATGCAAACTTACGGATAAATCCGCGATAATAGGTCGGCACGGCACCGAAAAATTTCACTTCCGGCTGCCGAAATGCTCCGATTCTGAAAAATAATGCCAAAAACGTGCTGTCATTTTAAATAATATGCCTATCTTAGAGGCGGAAAACGGGGACTGTCCCCTCCGCCCGGCTGCGGAAATGACCTCTCCGGATGGACAGATGAGGACCTTTTATTGACATTTTATCATTATTTAATCAAATATTCGCCTTTTGATGCAGTGGATATAAAAAGAATACCTATATTTGCAGGGTCGTTTGGTGACATTTTGATTAGTGAACTTAAAACAGGCGATTTAAACCTTTAACAACGTAATATTATGAATATCGAACGTATTATGGCCTCTTTAGAGGCAAAACATCCTGGTGAATCCGAGTATTTGCAGGCAGTGAAAGAAGTCCTTTTGTCTATCGAGGGAATCTACAACCAACATCCCGAATTCGAAAAAGCAAAGATTATCGAACGGCTGGTGGAGCCTGATCGCATCTTCACCTTCCGTGTGACGTGGGTAGACGACAAGGGCGAGGTACAGACCAACTTGGGTTACCGCGTTCAGTTCAACAATGCCATCGGCCCCTACAAGGGCGGTATTCGTTTCCATGCATCCGTGAACCTCTCCATCCTGAAGTTCCTGGGCTTTGAGCAGACCTTCAAGAATGCCTTGACTACACTGCCTATGGGTGGTGGAAAGGGTGGTTCCGACTTCTCTCCGCGCGGCAAGAGCGACGCTGAAATCATGCGCTTCTGCCAGGCTTTCATCTTGGAGTTGTGGCGTCATCTGGGTCCCGACATGGATGTTCCCGCAGGCGATATCGGCGTAGGCGGTCGCGAAGTGGGCTATATGTTCGGTATGTATAAGAAGCTGACCCGCGAGTTTACAGGCACCTTCACTGGCAAGGGTCTGGAGTTTGGCGGTTCGCTCATCCGTCCCGAGGCAACTGGCTTCGGCGGCCTCTACTTCGTCAACCAGATGCTGCAGACCAAGGGCATCGACATCAAGGGCAAGACGGTGGCCGTATCGGGCTTCGGCAACGTGGCTTGGGGTGCCGTGACCAAGGCTACCCAGCTGGGTGCCAAGGTAGTGACCATTTCGGGTCCCGACGGTTACATCTACGACCCCGACGGCATCAGCGGCGAGAAGATTGACTATATGCTGGAACTGCGTGCTTCGGGCAACGACATCGTGGCTCCGTATGCCGACGAGTTCCCCGGTGCTACCTTCGTAGCCGGCAAGCGTCCTTGGGAGGTGAAGGTAGACATTGCCCTGCCGTGTGCAACGCAGAACGAGCTGAACGGCGAGGATGCCCGTCATCTGATTGACAACCAGGTAATCTGCGTAGGCGAAATCTCGAACATGGGATGTACGCCCGAAGCCATCGACCTCTTCATCGAGAACAAGATAATGTATGCACCCGGCAAGGCCGTCAATGCAGGTGGTGTAGCTACCAGCGGTCTGGAGATGAGCCAGAACGCCATGCACCTGAGTTGGAGCGCAGCCGAGGTCGATGAGAAGTTGCACACCATCATGCACGGCATCCACGCTCAGTGCGTGAAGTACGGCACCGAGCCCGACGGCTACATCAACTATGTGAAGGGCGCCAACATCGCCGGCTTCATGAAGGTGGCTCACGCCATGATGGGCCAGGGCATTATCTGATGCTGACTGACCGTATGTCGCAGACATGCGGTACTTAAATAAGAAACTTTGTTTAGTTGTATTTGTATTTGTGGTTTGTGCTGCCCCGGCCTGTGAAGGTATCGGGCAGTACTTTTTTTATGCCTGCTCCGATGGTGCTTTTTCAGTTACGAGTTACAAGCTACAAGTGACAAGTAGGAATGCAATATGTTGCACCCCTATATTTTAAATTAAACAACATGGACAATACTACAAAGAAGAAAGGCTTCAGCTGGGACCTGCTGCTGAAAATCGTCATCGCCGTGGCA
>SAMEA3663297__coassemble_629_pt1 | contig 17231 bp, 16 predicted proteins | sample SAMEA3663297__metabat2_low_PE_003 | metagenome-assembled genome bin SAMEA3663297 (sample SAMEA3663297) | pig gut metagenome | biome: pig gut; feature: pig-associated habitat; material: faeces | place: China | collected 2013
CCTCCGTAGTCGCCGATACCGCTGATGAGCCATGCTCCCCGCTTCGGACTGTAGAGTTCCAGCGGCACTGTCTCCTCAATGCCCGTAGCCATCGGTGTCCACAGGGTAGGCTCCTTCCGGTCCATGGCACTCAGGTTGAAGGTCTCCCATCCCCCGTAGCCGCAGGTGAACAGGGCATGGTCTGCATTGTATGGGTCTATCTCCACGTCAAACAACCAGTGGATACCTGTATGTATGATGTAGGGAGCTTTAGCCTCGTCAAAGGTTCCGCCGCTTGCAAACACCGCTTTCCACGTCCGTCCCCCATCGGTCGAGCGGAACACCTCCTCGCTGCTGTCGGGCCCCGACATGGGGCGACCGAAGCTGGTCACCAGCAGATGTTTCGGATTGTTCCTGTCCACGCTCACTCCCACATAGCCGAAGGGTCGCTCAGCCGATGGCTTGTCGGGTGTCAGCTCTTCCCATCGGTTGCGGTCGATGTCGTAGCACCATACACCGCCGTCGGTCATCCGGTTGGGTCCCGGATTGGTACCGTAGGTCACATACATGCGTCTGTCTGTGGCTGTCACGCCGTGTGTGGGACGATACTGCTGTGGAGCACCTTCCATGGCCTCCCAGCTCGCTCCGCCGTCACGGCTCACAAACAGATTCGCTCTGTTCATTAGCGATACACCGATGAAGATGGTCTGTGAAGCCCCGCTGCTGCCGGCCGACGCTTCGTCAAACAGCACAAAGACAATGCCGTCACCTATCCGTCGGGGAAATCGTTTCATGCGCTCTATCTGTTCCTGCGTCATGCCGGGCCGGGGAGTGAAAGGCTCCGGTTCCTCTGTCAGGTCGGGCAGGGTCATCACCTTCTCCCACGTCTCGCCCCGGTCGCAGCTTCGCCAGAGACCATCGTTGCGGGTACCCAGATAGATGATGTCCGTGTTGTTCGGGTCTACCATCATCCGTTCACCGTTGCCTCGTCCGTTTTCGTTTCCTCCCATCTTGAAGGGTACATCCACCCGGCTGAAGTTCTTCCCTCCGTCGTGTGAGATGAAGATGGCTCCGTTTCCTGCTCTTGCATGGGTGTAGGTGCCGCAAGCCAGATAGACCGTATTCCGGTCTTGTGGATCCACAGCCATGCTTTCTACCCCCATCAAGTTGTTGTCCTCATAGCTGATGAAGTCCAGCATCGGTGCCCAACGGCCGGCATCGGCATCCCATCGGTAGGCACCTCCCATATCCGTTCGAGCATATCGCACATCTTTGGCCTGTGGATGAAAGACGATTCCGTCTACAAAGCCTCCTCCTACAATCTGTACATTTTTCCACTGATAGGGCTGTGCATTCTGTTTGTTTTGCAGATGCTGGGCGGTCAGCGGACAAGCCAGCAATCCCAAGCATACAAAAGATAAAATTCTGTGTTTCATGGTACGTGTGTTTTTATCCTCAGCCTGCACATGTATAAAAAAAACGCGAGATTCTCTATCGGTGGAAGAAAGAATCTCGCTTTTCTGAGGGTTGAAGGTGACTTTATGTATCTATTGTTATCCGATTTGCATCAGCCGGTAGCCGTTCCGCTTTCTCGACACCTTGATGTCCACCTCTGGGGCTTCGCGGAAGAAGCTGCGCACGTCGCTCCCTCTCCACTACAATCACCACCACCTTCTCCACGTAGCGCGTCCCGCCACGCTCGTAGCTGCGCCTGTATCTTCCTTCTGCCCTTCATCGTTTCTGTCTTTTTTATAAAGACATTATTCAGTTCGGGCGGGAGAATCGTCCTGTTGCCCATTCTACAGACTGAGGCTCTTACATTGCCTATCTAATTCGTCGAACAGACAATGTCAGAGCCTACGCCGGTATGAATAACCATCACCGTAAGGGAAACATTCTAACATCCTAATCAGTTGGGAATAGCCGATTCCCCTTGCTATGCTGTACATTTCCCTTCGCATTCCTTGGAGAAGCTAAGAGGATGCTAAGGGGATGGTAAGGGAAAAGGTGCAGTGTCTTCTGTCCGTCCGCGTACATGCCACGCGCGTGGGCAGACTGTTAAAAAACGGTGCGGCTGTTTGATAAAAGTCAGAAATCTGCTACTTTTGCGGATATGGATACATCGGACAAGAAAATGGAGAATCTGAAAGAACTGACGACAGCCGTTTGCGAGATAGCGCGCTCGGCAGGGGCCTTCTTGGCTGAAGAGCGGAAACGCTTCCGGCGAGAGGCGGTGGTAGAGAAACATGCGCATGACTATGTGTCGTACGTCGACAAGGAGTCGGAACGGCGCATTGTGGCTGCCTTGCAGGCCTTGCTGCCTCAGGCAGGATTTATCACCGAAGAGGGACTGGGTACCTATCAGGATGAGCCCTACTGCTGGGTGGTAGACCCACTGGACGGAACCACCAATTTCATACATGATAATACGCCCTATTGTGTCAGCATTGCGCTGCGCAGTCGCGACGAACTGCTGCTGGGCGTGGTATACGAACCGGCCCGCGACGAATGTTTCTACGGCTGGCAGGGCGGAGGTGCCTATCTGAACGGCGAACCGATGCATGTGTCGGTGGTACAGCAGCCGGAACAGGCCTTTGTGGTGGCCGAACTGCCTTACAACGCCGACCGCTATGCGGCCACGGCTGTCCATCTGATACAGAGCCTCTACGGCAAGGTGGCCGGCATCCGCATGAACGGGTCGGCGGCTCTGGCACTCTGCTACGTGGCAGCGGGGCGTTTCGATGCCTGGGTGGAGGCCTTCATCGGCAAGTGGGACTACTCGGCTGCGGCGCTGCTGATACAGGAGGCCGGCGGCTGCGTGACCGACTTCGAGGGCCGTGCACACTATTTGGAGGGACACCATATCGTAGCCACCAACGGCCCCTTGCATCCGTGGTTGCTGCAGCTGGTACGTGAGGTGTCGCCCCGGTTGGACGAATAGGAGGAGACGGTTGTGATGGGTACCTTGAGAACATACCTCGCTTCGCTGCTGCACAGCTTCTATCCCCGGCGGTGTGTGGTATGCGGCACCCCTTTGGTAGAGGGGGAGCAAGGACTGTGTACCCAGTGCGTGCTGCGTATGCCCCGTACCGGCTATCATACGCAGGAGGGGAACCCGGTAGAGGTCTCTTTCTGGGGAAGGGCGCAGCTGGAGCGGGCTACTTCGTACTTCTTCTACGAGAAGGGGAGTGACTTCCGCCATCTCCTCCATCGGCTGAAGTATGGCGGGCGGAAGGACCTGGGATACTTGATGGGGCGTGTGGTGGCTACCGAACTGAGGGAATCGGACTTCTTGGAGGATATTGACCTGCTGCTGCCTGTCCCCCTGCACCCGAGGAAGCAGCGCGAGCGGGGCTACAACCAGAGTGCCTGCCTGGCCAAAGGCCTCTCGCAGGTGACGGGCATCCCTGTCAATACCACTTCACTGATACGCCGGCGGCATCACGAAAGCCAGACCCACAAGCGGAGGTATGATCGCTGGCTCAATGTGGACGGCATCTTTGCCCTGCGCCACCCCGAGCGGTTGGCGGGCAAACACCTGTTGCTGATTGACGATGTGCTGACTACAGGTGCTACCATCACCGCCTGCTGCGATGCCTTGAAGGAGGTGGAAGGGGTGCGCATCAGCGTGTTTACGCTGGCAGTGGCACAATAGGTTGGTATGAGCAATGAGAAAAAAGAGAGAGGGAACCTCCGCCGTGACGGATAGTCCCCTCTCTTCTTTTTGGGTTCGCTGTAAGTGTGATTACTTACGTAAGCCGAGCTCCTTGACGATGGCACGATAGCGGTTGATGTCGCGATCCTTCAGGTAAGTGAGCAACGCACGGCGTTTACCTACCAACATAGTCAAAGCTCTTTCTGTGCTATAATCCTTTCTGTTGAGCTTCAGGTGCTCAGTCAGATGGGCAATACGGTAGGAAAACAATGCAATCTGCGATTCAGCTGATCCAGTATCAGTGTTAGACTTTCCGTACTTGCCGAAGATTTCTTGCTTTTTAGCAGCGTCTAAATACATAAATGAAAAATTATTGGTTATAAAACTTTTGTTAAGCGGGTGCAAAGGTAGGCATAATCTTTGATACGGCAATGACTTTCAGTAATTTTATTCTCCCTTTCTCCCTCATTCTTGCCGATTTATTCGTTTATTCCAGCGATTTGATGTATCTTTGCGCCGCAAAATAGGTATTTAGAGTATGCAAAACATCAGAAACATTGCCATCATTGCCCACGTGGACCATGGCAAAACCACACTTGTAGACAAGATGCTGCTGGCCGGAAATCTGTTCCGTAGCAACCAGAGCACAGGTGAATTAATGCTGGATAACAACGACCTGGAACGCGAACGAGGCATCACCATCTTGTCCAAGAATGTGTCTATCAACTACAAGGATACGAAAATCAATATTATAGATACGCCGGGACACAGCGACTTCGGCGGCGAGGTGGAGCGCGTGCTCAACATGGCCGACGGATGCATCTTGTTGGTGGATGCCTTTGAGGGACCCATGCCGCAGACGCGCTTTGTGCTGCAGAAGGCCCTCCAGATAGGACTGAAGCCCATCGTGGTAGTGAACAAGGTGGACAAACCCAACTGCCGCCCTGAAGAGGTGTATGAGATGGTGTTCGACCTGATGTTCAGCCTGAACGCTACGGAGGATCAGCTGGACTTCCCCGTCATCTACGGCTCGGCCAAGAACGGATGGATGAGCGATGACTGGCAAAAGCCGACGGACAACATCTGTCCGCTGCTGGATTGCATCTTGGATCATATTCCGGCTCCCGAGCAGCTGGAGGGTACGCCGCAGATGCTAGTCACTTCGCTGGACTACTCCAACTATACGGGCCGTATCGCCGTAGGCCGCGTGCATCGTGGAACCCTGTGCGAGGGCATGAATGTGTCGCTGGCCAAGCGTGACGGCACCATACTGAAATCGAAAATCAAGGAGCTGCATACCTTTGAAGGGATGGGACGCAAAAGGGTGGAAAAGGTCTCGTCGGGTGACATCTGTGCACTGGTGGGCATCGACGGATTTGAAATCGGCGATACCATCTGTGATTTCGAGAACCCCGAACCGCTGCCGCCCATCGCCATTGACGAACCGACCATGAGTATGCTGTTCACCATCAACGATTCTCCCTTCTTCGGCAAGGAGGGTAAGTATGTCACCTCGCGTCACATTCACGACCGCCTGATGCGCGAACTGGATAAGAACCTGGCGCTGCGCGTCGGCAAGAGTGAGGAGGATGGCAAGTGGGTGGTGTCGGGTCGCGGTGTGCTGCACCTCTCAGTGCTGATAGAGACCATGCGTCGCGAGGGGTACGAGCTGCAGGTGGGTCAGCCGCAGGTTATCTTCAAGGAGATAGACGGTGTGCGTTGCGAACCGATTGAGGAGCTGACCATCAACGTGCCCGAGGAGTATGCCAGCAAGATGATTGATATGGTGACCCGTAGGAAGGGCGACCTGGTGAAGATGGAAAATGCCGGCGACCGGGTGAACCTGGAGTTTGACATGCCTTCGCGAGGCATCATCGGTCTGCGTACCAATGTGCTGACTGCCAGTGCGGGCGAGGCCATCATGGCGCATCGCTTCAAAGAGTACCAGCCCTACAAGGGAGAGATAGAGCGTCGTACCAACGGCTCGATGATAGCCATGGAGAGCGGTACGGCCTTTGCCTATGCCATTGACAAGCTGCAGGATCGCGGCAAGTTTTTCATCTTCCCGCAAGAGGAGGTGTATGCCGGACAGGTGGTAGGCGAACATGCGCACGAGAAGGACCTGGTAATCAACGTTACCAAGTCGAAGAAGCTGACCAATATGCGTGCCAGCGGATCGGACGAGAAGGCCCGCTTGATTCCGCCCGTCCAGTTCTCGCTGGAGGAGGCGTTGGAGTATATTAAGGAGGACGAATATGTGGAGGTGACTCCGAAGTCTATGCGTATGCGCAAGGTTATTCTGGATGAGCTGGAGCGCAAGCGTGCCAAGCGGGATAGCGAGTGAGGCTTTTTTAGCTACGAGCTACAAGTTACGAGCTACAGTTGCAAACTATGAATTACGAGCTACGAGTGATAAGTTATATGACAAAGGGGCGGAAGATTCCGTCCCTTTGTCATAGTAGTACGTTTGAGGTTTTCTCAATACGCATCGCGCAGTGAGCAGACTTTCAGCTGTTTCTCGAATTGCAGCTGCGGCAGGTCGGTGAAAACGTTGATGGTGAGGGTTTCGCCGGGCAGGATGTCCACATAGTTGTCGCTGTAGGTGGCATGGAAATCGTTCGCAGTGACGTGTACCGCACGGGCAAAGCTGTCGGAGCTGACAGCTACCTGATACCCTCCTTCTATTGGGGTGACGACAGTACTGAGATGTGCCGATGGATAGTCCATCTCCTTTTGTTTCACCAGAAAGTAGTTGTTGGTATAGCGCAGTTGGTCTCCGTCCGTCGTCAACGTGGCGTGGATGAAGGCCTTGCCGGGCTGTACACCCTTCAGTGCCTCGGCAACGGGGATGGAGAAGAGTGAATGGCTGCTGCCTGCCGCCACCTTTACGCGCTGCCGGTAGCAGCCTATCTCGTTGCCGGTCAGCTCTCTGATGCTTACCTCCAGCATACCGCTGCAGTTGGTCAGACGGTCAGACACCACATAGACTTGCAGCAGGCCTGCTTCGTCGGCAATGGGTGACACCAGCAGGTCGTCGAATGCCTTGCGGGCAAAGTAGTGTTGTGCCTTCCAATGGCCGTAGTAGTCGCGGCTGGCCCACGATGCTACCGGCCAGCAGTCGTTGTGCTGCCAGAAGAGGGTTCCCATGCAGTAGGGACGGTCGCGGCGATGGGCTTCGATGGCCGTCTTGATGGCATCGCCCTGCAACACTTGGTTTATGTAGAGGAACCGTTCGAAGTCCAGCGGCTGCCTGTATTCGTTCAGCAGGTACGTCTCTATCAGCTGGTTGGCAAATGAGCCGCCCCGCTGGTGTGCCATCATCACTTCGGAATGGATGTCCCAGTCTTCCGGTCGGGGTGCATAGTGACGCACCGATGTCATGTCGGGGAACGACTGGAAGCCATATTCGCTGAAGAAGCGGCTGCGCTCACGGTTGTAGTTGCTGATGGGTTTCTGACCGTGCCATACGTCCCAATAGTGGCGGTCTCCGTTGTGGTCATCACTTACTTTCCCTCGTTCGCCGAAGGGGGATGAGGGATGGTAGTAGCTGTCTGGTGCCTCCTGACGGACCACTTCGGCCAATACGTTGAAGTAAAGTTCGTCTTGTTGTTTCCAGATTCGTTCGGCATAGGCAGGGTTCTGTTTCTGATAGCGATCGGCCCACCCCCAGCCATACCAGGCATCGTTGCACTCGTTGTTGCCGCACCACAAGGCAATGCAGGCATGGTTGCGTAGCCTGCGCACATTGTCGATGGCCTCCTGACGGACATTCTCCAGAAAAGCTCCTTCGGCGGGATAGACGCTACATGCAAACATGAAGTCCTGCCATATCAGGATGCCATAGCGGTCGCATAGGTCATAGAAGAGGTCGTTCTCGTAGATGCCTCCGCCCCAGATGCGGAGCATGTTCATGTGGACATCCACGGCATCGCGCAGCGTCTTCTCATACTGCGCAGGGGTGACGCGGGGCAGGAAGTTGTCTTGCGGAATGTAGTTGGCGCCTTTGGCAAAGACGGGTACACCATTCAGCTCAAAGTAGAAGGTGTGCCCGTCGGCATCGGGCTTGCGGATGAGCTTGAGCGAGCGGATGCCCGTCAGCGTGTGACAGGTGTCCACCTTCTTTCCATCCCGTATCAGTGTTACTTGGAAGTCGTATAGATGTGGCTCTCCCAATCCGTTGCTCCACCAAAGACGGGGCCGGCGGATGACAAACGGCAGGGAAAAATGATTGCTTCCCTGTTGCAGGGTGATATCGGAGGTTGCCAGCGTTTGCCCCGTAGAGGCCTCGGTGATGAGCAGACGGGCTTTACCAAAGCAGTCGGCTTCTACCTCAACTTCTCCGCAGAGGGAAGCTTGTCGGGCGGTTACCTCAGGTTGCCGTATGTAAATGTCGCTGATGCGTACCTCGTCCCAAGCTTCCAGGTATACAGGTCGCCAGATGCCGGAGGTGACCAGTCGGGGACCCCAGTCCCAACCATAATGATAGCCTGCCTTGCGGGCAAAGACACTGATTTTCTTGTCGAACAATCCACCGTTTTCCGATTGGTCGTTGATTGCCTCATAGTGGTATGGTAGTGCATCCCATTTGGGCACATCCATCTTTACCGGCGAATGGAAATAGATTCTCAGTACATTCTCTCCTGCTTTCAACTCTTTTTTGACGGGTATGCGCCAGGTGCGGAACATGTTGTCGGCCGACAGGATGCGCTTCTCGTTCAGGTAGACATCCGCATAGGTGTCCAATCCTTCGAAGACCAAATGGATGTTGGACCGGTTGGCCAGATCGGGTGTCAGAGTGAAAGTGGTTTCGTACACCCAGTCTTCCTTGTCCACCCATTGCACGCCCCGCTCGTTCAGGCGGAAGAAGGGGTCCTCGATGATGTGATTGTCTATCAAATCCGTATGCACCACACCGGGTACAGTGGCGGGATGCCAGATGTCGGTCCTTGCCTGACGGAATCTCCATCCTTCGTTCAGTTCCTTCTTGAGAGGTGCCGCCGTTGTCAGCGCGACTGACGCGGCGCAAAGTGAGAGGGCTGTCGCCATCTTCTTCCAAATGGGATTTTGTCTTTTCATAACTGTATAATAGTTGGTATTTATCTATAGTAAAAGCCGGTAGAGCAATCTTCTCACAAAGGTAGTGAGAATTTACCTTACCGGCCTAATACTATTTTGATTACGTATGATACTCTATACCAGAAATCGCTGTTTTCGCCTGCTTACATGGCCAACCATTCGTAGAGGAAGTAGGCCCAGTGTGCCATGATGGCAGCCACCAGTCCGCCTACGGTATGAGCCAGAATGGCCTTCGGGGTGAGGTCGCGGAAGCCCAATGAGTCGAGCATGGCAGTGTGTGTGCTTAAGAAACCGCTCCAGCACATACCGATGGCAGTGAATACGGCAATGGCATTGCCATCCACCCAGCCGTGGGAGATGAAGTTGGGCACTACACCCAATGCAGCACCTACGGCACCCAATGCGGTGATGGGGAAGGCTACCAAATGGGGGTCTTGGAATCCGAAGAGCCACTCGAACAGGAAGCCAATCTTGTTGGCTAGCCAAGGCAGCAGCTCCACGCCTTGGTAGGCACCGCCGTCGTACCCCTCGGCACCCGGCCCGAAGGTAAATATCATCACGAAGGTAGAGATAATCAGCACGCCCGGAATGATGGCCAAACCTACATCCACACCTCCGCGTCCGCCATCAAGCAAGGCATCGAGCAGACGGATGAATACAGTACGATGGCGGCTCTTGTCCTCCTCTTCGGCTATCTTGCCCATCTCTTCGCTCACGGCATCTTCGTTGGCGTAGGCAGGATAAGCCTTCACGACAAAACGTTGCATCAGACGGGTGGAGCAGATACAGCCGCAGCAGGCTCCGAACAGACCGATGATGGGCGAGACATAGAAGCCCTGACCCACCATGAAGACCATGACCAAAAGACCCATGCCGAAAGCCGTGCCGAAGTTGGTCAGCGAGATGAACTGGTACTTCTTGAAGTAGCTGGCAAAGCGCTTGTCGTGTGCCAGTGAGATGATGGCGGGGTTGTCGGAGAGGAAAGTCATCACGGCACCCAGAGAGGCCACGCCGGGCAGGTTGAACAGCGGACGCATGAGCGGCCGAAGCAGCTTTTCCAACATATTGACCACGCCGAATTCCACAAACAGCTTACCGATGGCTCCGGTCAGCACGCAGATGCTCATCAGGTAGAATACGGTGTTCAGCAACAGGTCGTGCGCTGTCTTCATCAGTGTGTTCAGCATGTTGGGAAGTCCCATGATAGAGGCCAGATAACCGAAGATCAAGATAACGGAGAGCAAACAGATAACGCCACTGGTGGCGGTGCGATTCTTCTTCTTCAGATTCAGAATGCTTTTGAGATGCAGGTGCATAAGGCTAACGTTTTTTTGTTTGGATAGATGTTAAAGTACTGTTTTTATAAATGGTGAGATGGGTAATCTGAAGGTTACTTGCCGAACGAGAGCTTGGGCAGTCTCCACGTCAGGCCTACAAAGACCTTCAGCAGGTCGTCCACCATCACGCCGTTCGGATTGCTGTTGGTGCCTGTGGTGTACGATACGCACGCATTGAGGCGGATGTCTCTCTTCCCCTTCAGCGGATAGAGGTCGAAGCCTCCACCAAAGGTGGTCAGCTCAGTACCTGGCAGTACGCATTGATCACCTGGGCTGTCGGTGTGGTTTACGTCGTAAGTGAACTTGGTATACACGTTGAGCCAGGGACGGCAGAAGCACGCCAGCTCGGCCACAACCGAACAGTCTTTGAAGAGGTAGGTCTGATGGTTGGTGGCGCGGTTCATGAAGTCCAGCTCCAACGTTGCTTTACCGAAGCTCAGGCGGTTGCCTAACGAGAGGTACGAGATGAACTTATGGGGAGCATACTCAAACAGGTTAGCTGAGTAGAGCGTCTGCCACGAACCGTGATGGCCTGCCCAGAACAGGTTGTAGGCAAACAGGTTGTGTGCTTCGGCGTATCGGAAGGGACTCTCGCAGAACTGGAAGGTCAGCTTGTCACGCCCCGAGCCGGTGGTGTATGTGCCCGATCCTCCAAACTGGTAGCAGGCAATGTGGTTCCAATATTCGGAAGCGTAGAAAATGTCGATGGGCGCACGGTCGTATTCATATCCTCCAATCAACACCACCTGTTTGCCGGCAGCCACACTCCAGTTGCGGTTGGCCTGATAGGTCAGGTACATCCAGTCTGTTGCGTCGAAGAAGTCCGATTCAGATATCTTTTTGTTCATCCGTTGTCGCCAGGCAAAGGAGATGGAGTGGTTAAGGGTACCGTTCACTGCAATGTTCAGATAGTCTCCCTTGAAGCCGGTTCGGTCGCTCAGCGTCTCTCCGTCCAGCGCATCGTAATAGTATCCTACACGTGCCTCGGCACTGATATTCACCGTAGGTGTGTCTTGGGCATGGGCTGCCATGGTGCAGCAGCAGGCCAGACACAGGGCAAAGAGCATGTTTTTCATACTTTTCTTAAGTTGGTTTTTAATGTTAGGTTGTATAGATATTCAAATTTTATGCGAATGTAGGTAGAATATTTGATATATGTTACTTTTTGGCCAAAAAAAATGAGTTTTTCATCGAAAAACTCATTTTTGCCAATCTTTTGGGTTGTTTCTGCTGCTCAATCCACAAACTTTACCTTAGCCGCATCGCGTGGTTTGGCTTCGGGTGCCTCGTCGGGGTAACCCACGGCAATGGCATAGAGCAGCTGATAGTCGGCAGATAACTGAAGCCGTTCCACGTAGGGAGCGGCTTCAGGATTGCTTTTCATGAAGCCGATGGGGCCGCCCAGACAGCAGGTCCCCAGTCCCATGGATTGGGCTGCCAACAGGATGTTCTCGCCCAGCAGCCCGCAGTCCAGCTGGCCGCTGCCGTCGGCAGGGCTGGCAATGAAGATGACGGCCGGAGCGTTGCGGAACATGTTCTTGAAGTTGGGGTCTTCCGCCTGCTTGGGGTTGGCTGCCTTGAAGAGTTCGGTGATGCCGTTGATGTACTCCGCGTTGTCCACTACGCGCACCTCCCACGGCTGCTTGTTCATGCCGCTGGGTGCATTGATGCCACACGTCATCAGCTGTTCCAGCTTTTCGCGTTCCACGGGCTGGTCCTTGTACTTGCGCACGCTACGTCGTGCCATAATGGTTTCAATCACTTGGTTCGTTTGCTCCTGCTGTTCGGCAGGTTGCTGGGGAGTGGTGGTACAGGCCATCAGTACGCTGCCGGCAAGCACAACAGCTCCGGCCAGCATGGTTGCGAATCTTTCTCTTTTCATGGTGATGTATTTATATGGGTTGGTTCTTGTCTTCAAAAATAGGAGATTATTTTGAACTATGCAAGCACCTATAATAAGTAGGTGCTAATTTTGTTCCGTACATAACAAAAAAAAGAGAAAATGTTTGGTTTGTATCCATAATGTTCGTAATTTTGCGAACAAAAGATAACTATGGCATCCAAGGATTATAGCGTACGACAGGAACAATTGGCAAGATTTGCCAAGGCAATGGGGCATCCCGCACGAATAGCCATCCTACAGTTTCTTGCCAAGCAGGATACTTGCTATTTTGGCGATATACACGAGGAGCTTCCAATTGCGAAAGCTACCGTTTCCCAACATCTGAAGGAACTGAAAGAAGCAGGGCTGATACAGGGAGAGGTAGAAGCACCGAAGGTGAAGTATTGTATCAACCGAGACAACTGGCAGCTTGCCAAAGAGTTGTTTGGCGGTTTCTTTGGGCAATGTCTGTGCAAAAAAGAAGGTTGTTGCTAACCTTTTTTTATGATATATATTCGTTGTTCTACGAATTACAAACTCTAATTTGTGTGTTTATGAAGAGATACTTATTGTTTGTGGTGCTGGGTCTGTTTGCCGTGGCGGCATTGGCTCAGACCAAAGTGAAGGATGGTGTGGAAGTGATGTATTTCCATGGAAAACAGCGATGCACTACGTGTATGGCCATCGAGAAACATGCCCGTGAGGTGGTGGAGAAGGACTTTGTCAATGAGAAGAAGGATGGCAAGGTGCGTTTCAGGGTTGTGGACATCTCAACTGCCGAAGGAGCCAAGATAGCCAGGGAGTATCGTGTCACCTGGTCGTCGCTCTACGTCAACGGATGGAAGGACGGCAAGGAGAAGCGTAACGACATGACGCAGTTTGCCTTCAAGAATGCCCGAAACCATACCGATAAGTTCAAGAAAGGCGTGAATGGAAAGATTAAGGAACTGATGAAATAGGGGGAAACGATGGAAATACTGCAATCATGGCTCGAAGGAAGTGACGTACCTGTGTTGACGGCTTTCATCTTAGGACTGCTTACGGCAGTAAGTCCCTGTCCGCTTGCCACCAACATCACTGCCATCGGCTTTATCAGCAGGGACATAGAGAGCCAAAATCGAACTTTTCTTTTCGGACTTCTCTATACACTTGGACGCATTGTGGCATACATGCTGCTTGGGGCATTGCTCATCTATATGCTGCGGAGGGGTATCGACACCTTTGACCTGCAATCGGAGGTGAGCCGTTGGGGCGAACTGTTGCTGAGTCCTGTACTGATTGTTATGGGATTGCTGATGTTGTTTGGCGACCGGTTGCCATTGTCGCGCTTCGGCTTCAACGCCTCGCAGCGTAGCGAGCGGCTTCGGGGGGCATGGGGCAGTCTGCTGCTCGGCATCCTGTTTGCCATGGCGTTTTGTCCCACAAGCGGATTGTTCTACTTCGGTATGCTCATTCCCATGTCAGCATCAGCTGCAGGAGGTTATGCCTTGCCTGCTGTCTATGCGTTGGCAACAGGACTACCCGTGGTGATAATCGCATGGATAATTGCCTATAGCATAGGGAATATCGCAGGATTTTATCAAAAGATACAGCTGTTTCAGAAGTGCTTCAACCGCTTAGTGGCGGCACTATTCATCATCGTAGGAATCTATTACGCATATACATTTTATAGTTAAGCAATATGGAAAAGAAAGAAATCAAAGTGCTTGGTCCTGGCTGCTCCAAGTGTAAGAAAACATTCGCAGTCGTAGAGAAAGTGGTAGAGTCAAATGGCGTGGATGCCAACCTCACAAAGGTTGAAGACATTGAGGAGATTATGCGCTACAACATCATGTCTACCCCAGCCATCGTGGTGGATGGCAAGGTAGTGATGAAAGGTAAGGTGCCTTCGGAATCGGAAGTCAGACAGTTATTGGGCATTTAGATATGATACAGCGATTTGCCGATTGGTTTGTATATTCAATTATAGGACTGGACAGCACCACTGCGTTGGGCGGTGCTGTCAACTTCTTCGTTTATGACAGTATCAAGATTCTGCTTTTGCTTTTCCTCATCAGCAGCATTATGGGTATTGTCAACGCCTATTTCCCCATCGAACGGTTGAGGAACTATCTCGTCAGCCATCGCCTCTACGGACTGCAATATCTGTTGGCATCTGTTTTCGGGGCCATCACTCCCTTCTGCTCCTGTTCCTCCATTCCGTTGTTCATTGGCTTCGTGAAGGGCGGCATACCGCTTGGTGTGACGTTGGCATTCCTCATCACATCACCTCTTGTCAACGAAGTGGCCGTAGCCATGTTCCTCGGTTCGTTTGGTGTGCAGGCAACGGTGATTTATGTCGTCAGCGGCACCCTCTTGGGGTGTTTGGGTGGCATCGTGTTGGGGCGTATGCATTTGGAACCTTATCTGAGCGATTGGGTCAAGCAGGTGCAGGCACACTCTGAACAGCAGTCTGCGCAATGGGAAAAGGAGGATACCTGCTTCTCGGAGAGACTTCCTACCATCGTCAGTGATGCATGGCAGATTGTCCGCAGCGTGCTGCTTTATGTGCTGATAGGCATCGGCATAGGAGCCTTCATGCACGGATTTGTCCCTGAAGGTTTCTTTGAGCAGTATATGTCGCGCGAAAACTGGTATGCTGTACCGTTGAGCGTCCTTCTTGCTGTGCCGATGTATGCCAATGCAGCGGGCATAGTGCCGGTCGTTGAGGTATTCGTGGCAAAGGGCATTCCCCTTGGCACGGCCATCGCCTTCATGATGGCGGTAGTGGGTCTCTCGCTCCCCGAAGCTACGCTGCTCAAGAAGGTTATGACCTGGCGGCTCATCTCGATATTCTTCGCCACCGTCACCCTCTTCATCATCCTTTCAGGATATATGTTCAACCTCCTATTATGACGATGTCCGTTTTTTACACGCCTCTTCCCCAGAATAGTCCTACATTTGCAGCCGTAAAGATTAGTATGGGTTTGTATGAAAGAAGTATTGTACGTATTGCTTCCGCAGTTTGCGGAACACGAGTTTCCGTATCTCACCCAGCCGCTGCGTTCGGATGCTATGGCAATGAAGGAGAATCCTCGGTACGAGAATAAGATTGTGGCAGCTTCGATGGCCCCTGTTGAGGCTATCAGCGGTTTTCGCCTGCTGCCCGACTATACGTTTGAAACCATTCCTGGTGACTATGCCGCCCTGGTACTTATTGGCGGTTATGGTTGGCAGAGCGAGGCAGCAGAGCGTGTGGTGCCCCTCGTTGCTGATGCCATCAGCAAGGGACGCATTGTTGGAGCCATCTGCAATGCTGCTTCATGGATGGCGAGCAAGGGCTTCCTCAACGATGTCCGTCATACGGGCAATGGCCTGGAGCAATTGCTGCTATGGGGTGGCGAGCGTTACACCAATGCCGCTAACTATGTCAATGCCCAAGCTGTGAGCGATAGGAATATCGTTACGGCCAACGGCAGCGGACACTTGGAGTTTGCCTGCGAGATTCTTGCTCTTCTGAAAAACGATGACCCGAAGGAGATAGAGATGTACAAGACATTCTACAAAATGGGGCTTGTGGATTTTGCAAAGATGGTGTCGAAGGCGAAGCCACGGTTCTATTTCAATACTATCGGGCTGTTCACTACCGACAACGCCAAAATGGTGGCATTCTATCGTGACATCTTTGGATTCCATACGGAATGGAACGGCAGCGACCCTAATGTTGAGATGACTCTTGGCGACTCCCGCATCATCCTATTTCCTCGCAACGCTTTCGAGCATATGACCTTCCAACCGTATGCCTATCCCAAAGGTACCAATGGGACAATGGAAATCTCCTTCGACGTTCCATGCTTCGCAGATGTTGACAAGGAGTATGAGCGTGCCGTAAGCATGGGTGCAAAGTCTATCTTTGCCCCGACTACAGAACCTTGGGGACAGCGTACTTGCTATGTGGTTGACCCAGAGGACAATCTCATCGAGATTTCGTCGTTTGTTGAGTGATGTGAATTCGATGAAGAAAGAGTACATACATATTGTTGTCTTGCTGCTGACGTTTCACCTATTTCTCTCTATGTGGAAAGCATGGGCGCCGCTGAACTTATCCTTGTCGCAACCGTTCGAAATGAAGATGGCTACAATAGGTTTTCTGCTCACGGTAAAACCTTTATCCTATTCAGACCCATTCGAAATGAAGATGGTGACAATGATGGGAATGTGCACCTTGGCAGCAATTGTGTGCTTCATCTCACGAGAAGAGAAAACCGATTTGTCCGTATGGCCGAAGAAGCTGGATGGAACAGTCACTGCCATCACCCTGCTGTCCGTGTTGATGATTGCATCCACTGCGGTTTGTTTTACCAATGGAGCACATGGATTTTGGCTGTTGTTATATAGCAGCTTGGTCACTCCTCTTTTTGAGGAGTTGTTGTTTCGAGGGCATATATACGCTGTTCAGGAGCGTATTCATCGCAACCCGTATCATGTAGTGGCCATCAATGCTATGCTGTTTGCTGTATGGCATTTGGGATACATTGTAAATCCTCTGTTGTGCGGAGAATGGATGGCGTTGAGCAAACTGGTAGTTGGGCTGTACTATGGTCTGGCATTAGCCTTTATAAGATGTCGAACAAAAAGCACGTTTTGTTGTGTGCTGGCACACGGAGCACTGAATTCGTTTTTTGGATAAATAAACAGAAATATAACATGGACTATCAAGAAATAATCGATGGTATCAACGAGATCATGCACCGCGAGATACCCATGCTGCTCTCTCTTACGGAGGAGCAAGTGAGCGAAAACAGGAACCTCCAAAACCGCACGGTGAAGATGCTCGTAGGGCATCTCATCGACTCTGCATCCAACAACCACCAGCGCATGGTGCGCCTGCAGTATGCCCCTCGTTGCGGGCACTCCATGCCCAACACGGAGATGGGTATGCTTGTCTTCCCTGATTATACGCAGGACAATGACCTGTGGATTCAGCTTCAGGACTATCAGCATGAAGACTGGCATACATTGGTGATGCTGCTCAAACTGTATAATCAGCATATCTGCCACATCATCCGTTCGGTTGACAGAACAAAGCTCAACAATTATTGGATTGACTATGAAGGCTGCCGGGTGACGCTTGATGCCATGATACGCGGTTATATCAACCATCTGAATCTGCATTTCGGACAGATACATGAACTGTTATAAAAAAATGATGACAAAGAAAATTCTCATACTTAATGCAAGCCCAAGGAAGAAGGGCAACATTGCGCAGATGGTGGCTGGCTGGAGATGAAGCGCACGAGCGCCGACGCGACCAAGCTCCCGA